>Ga0080013_1001265_pt1 | contig 34072 bp, 15 predicted proteins | sample ETNvirenome_6_85_FD_69236 | JGI IMG/M metagenome (GOLD analysis project Ga0080013, IMG submission 69236) | Marine viral communities from the Pacific Ocean - ETNP_6_85 (SPADES assembly) (version 2) | ecosystem: Environmental > Aquatic > Marine > Oceanic | place: Pacific Ocean | collected 2013-06-19
GCACTACCACCAGCACTACCACCGGCGGCACCACCACGACACCCAGCGGCACCGGCGGCACCAACACTTCCGGCGGCGGTTCTACCGGAGGCGCAACCCCCCGGGAGCGTCGACGCGCCGAAGAGGACCTCGGGCATCTCGCCGCCGATAACGGCAACGGCACTTCCACAGAGACGGAGCCCGAGGTTCCAGTTTCAAACGCGACGGGCGCTGCAGCCGCCCGGGCGATAATTGCTCGAATGGGAATAACGAACCCCACTATTCATGAACCGCAACTCGAAACCGGCATGCTCTCAGACATAAATCACCTTGCTAAATTCTTACGGCTATCTCCAGCAGTGATTGAAGCTACTAAGAATGTTGAGGCAGGTAAGCGCGCCAAGACGGTAAAAGATTATACTCCCGGGCGAGGTGTCGGCAAAATGCACGTTGACGGCACACCAAAACTGGTACGTTTCGAAGTTCAGCACTATCTCAGATATACGTCTCCCTACTATAATGAAGCCCCCATCTGGGAGTACGCCCGATTCATGCATCCGTGCTATGGCGGTCGTCAAGCAAACCGGGGCGCCCCGGCATCAACCGGGAGAGGAGGAGCTATAAAATACACTCCCAGGCAGGCGCTCAAAGACAATTGTGCGACCGAGAATTGTCGGGAGAAAATCGGTAACCCGTGGACCAAAGAGAATCCAAACATTTCGACAAAACAAAGCGAAACTAGAGGAGAAGCCATTATCAAGGCTATGAGTGAGTGTAAATCCCCCGACGCGCTCCCCATCAGGCAGCGAATCAAGACCGGGCGCCCGGGGAAAAAATACCGACCCACGTACTCCAATGTCCCCTTTGTATCAGCAGTCGAGCAGACATCGTGGGGGCTATATCAAGTAATGGGTTTTAATGTATTAGGAGCACCATACAAAGATATCGAGGGGAACGTCACTCATCCTTATAACGCAGACAGAGCAGGGATGGAGCGCTTTATTCAAGACTGGGTCTGGGCTGATCTAAATAGGGTTGTTGAACTATCAGCTAAATACAAAATCATGTGGTATGGCAAGAATCCCGTTGCAATTACTTACGCACAGAACAAGAACTGGTTAAAGTATGCAAAAGTGTACAACGGATGCACTACATGCCAGCAATATAGCGACAAATATGCGGCCGCGTACGCGACAGCTGTCGGTAAGGGGTTTTCCGAAGAGATACCTCCCGCTTATACTTCGCAAGAGATCGCCGCAATAGTAAGCCAACCAGGCTACACCGCCGCCTAAACATGGGAAACAGTTAAGCAATGGGCACAAGAGCAATAAATTTAGATCTTTTATCGCCGGCCGAAAGAGCGCTATACGACAGCCTTTCGGATGACGGAAAGGATACATTCTTAGGATACGGTCCGAACGGAACGATGATCACTTTTGATGTTCCGAAGTTTAAGCAGACACAATTTGAACAGGTGTACGATCATGGAAATGCATTTATTGTTCTGGGGTTGGACCGACCCCACACCCCCTTGTCGACAAGGAAAGCTACGCACTCGGCTGCCATTGATTTGGTCGCCGGACGGATGGGCTTCCGCGCAAGAGGTCGCGACGCCAAAAACGAGGAGGTGGACGTAAGTTCAGATCCAATTTTAGATGCCGCGCGCGTCTATATTTCACAGCGCTCCAACCCAGATGGAAACTTTAGACTGGCTCCGGGCTCTGTGGGAAATACAACTCCTGCGTCGCCTCGCAGCACTGTTGTCGTAAAAGCAGATACTCTTAGATTTGTCGCGCGTGAGAACATAAAATTAGTAACCAGAACCGATGCCTATAATTCACAAGGTGGCGAACTAACAAATGTATCCACCCGTCCTTTTGGTATTGATCTTATCGCATGCAATGACGACAGAGATATGCAGCCCCTTGTGAAAGGGAATAATCTTAAATATTGCTTGAGCGACATCGTCGCGTCGATCAATGAGCTGCGGGGACTCTTTAACAACTTTGTTGATGAAAGTCGTAACGTAACCGCAGCCTTAATTACTCACACCCATTATTCTCCGTTTTTTGGAATACCTACGAGTCCGTCTTTTGATAATTTGACCCCGACCGCACTAAAGACATTTATATCACATGTTACGGATGTTACAGCCCAACTTCCCATGCATGCGTCAAAATGCGCGTTTATAGAAACTAACTATTTGGGAGCAACCGAAGTAGCCGAAGCAACTGAGGGCGGAAAAAGTCAGTTTATCCTAAGCAGGTACAATAGTACGAACTAAGATAATGCCCGAAGCAGCCCCAAAGAAATACATAGGCAAAAATCGCAGAATTCCCTTCTACGATTCGACCAACAAAATATATAGAGTGAAGGCGAGGGTTTCTCCACGCTTGCAAAACGCCGGGGATGTTCGGGAACATCTAGATGACCTACGCGCGAAAGCAGTCCGGTATTTCGTGACTCACTACTTCCCAGAGTTTTACACCTACTTCTATGATGAAGGGGCTTTTGAAGATATGCTTCCCGAGGGCGAGAGCCTTAACTTGGCAAGAGATTTAATAGGCGACATATCTAGAAGAATCACGGTTGAAAATTACTATAGGGACGCTCCTCCACATCGCGATAAGTCAATGGTGATATTTAAAACTACATATGATTTTTATGCAGAGAGAAAAAAGCTGATCGATGAGGAGAAGATGCCCTCATATAACGACAATGTAGCATATTTTAGAGAGAAAAACGAAATCAGTGAGCCAACGGGCGCAACGACGCTTCTTATTTCTAATCTTGGGACCCAGACCAGCCAGTTTAATAATGCAATGTCAGCCTTTTCTGAGCAGGCTAGCCTTCCGGGCTTTGAGGGGCACGTTTCCCTCAATGTTAATTTTAACTTTCTGCAGCGAGGGGTCCAACAGATCCTTAATATTATGGTGACAGAGATAGTATCTCAATTAAGAAACACCTCAGAGTCCCGGCTAACAGACGCCGATACATTGACAATAGAATTCGGAAGGAAAAAGGGCAAATTAGCAGTCATTGGGTTTAGCTACCTGTTAGCGTCGGAGTCAATTCAAAACTCCCCCCTAAAAGTTGGAGGATTTTCAACAGTATTGTATAATAATGCACTGCATGATCCTCTCACTGTCGGAACACTACAAAACTATGAGAGCATAGTTCAGGGCGTCCAGAATGTTTCTATCACGGGGCAGACTCCTTCGTTTTATAATTTTTTAAGTGATCCCTCGTTTTTGGAAGGCATAGGAAGCCCAGGACCTCTTTTTGATCCTCTGCTTACGACTGGCAGCGCCCCCGGCTCCTTAAGACCTTTTATTGCCGAAGAAAGAGAAGCGAATAGACAGGAAGATATTCAAAATGAATATGTTAAGGCGGCACTAGACCTTGGAATTATAAACGCTAGCCACGTAGAGGCACTAACAAAGGGCTTTACAGAATCATATGATTCTAAGGAAATAGATGAATTAGTACAGAAGGTATTAAATAATCACCAAGTTAACATAAGAGTCAAGGAAGCCATGGCTCGAAAGAGCCTAGATACTGCAATCCAAGTAGCAGACGCTATTGAAGCCGTCCTGCTCGTAGGACCGGTGGGATTAATAGGTAAAGCCAATCCTGCAGTTGCGAAGATAATCAGGAGCTTGGGAATTGACGAGCTGTTAAAAGAGGTTATGCTGTGTATAACGTTTGGACTTAACTTTGAAGCTGCTCGCATAGGTCGCGCCGTCAAAAGCGCCCTGCAGAAGAGAGCGCTCCCTTCGATATACTACAATGAGCCCGACCTCCCTGAACCCGCGTTTGAGATTCCAGCATTTAATCTTAAGGACTTTGTTCCCAAGATGAAAGACGGGAATATAGGTGAACTAATTTTACAAATCTTGATCGACACAGTGCAGCAAACGGTTCTAGAGATTATTAAGAAGCTCGCTGAGTTGATACGAGAAAGTTGTCAGATTAACAACCCCCATGCTTCGGATTATGGAGCAGCCGACATCGAACTGCTCTCCGACGACCCGACCGGAAATGGACTAGCCGCCCTAGCACAGAAACACAATATGGCCGTTGAAGAACTACGGCGTTATTTATCGGCACTTTCTGGAATTTTAACTTCTATAGACGTTTGTAATTTATTTAGTGTCGGAATAATACCCCCCACCTCCCTGCTTAACCGTATTGTTGAATTCAATCTAGAGTATGATAATGTTTTCATCACTGAGAACCTCTCATCCCCGGCTGCGGTGGTGGGAGTTATGAAAGACCTTGCAAAGTTGGTGGACATTACCGACCTCTGCGATGAAATCGCAAATACTGTGTTAGTCCTCAATCAAGCTGATGTTTGTTTGGCTTTGGCAGATGCTCCTGATTTAGGAAACTTGACTACATTGCCGCTTCCTGAGTTGAACTTTGACTGCATGGACGCAGCAAACTTTATTAACGATCCCACAATTACTAAATCTATTCCCGAAGCCTTTAACACGGTTCTAGAGACCGTTAAAGTCAGCTTTATAAATTCAACTGAATCTCTGAAAGAAACTCTTCTTGAGCCCGCTTGGGTCCGCGGCGGCGAGTCTTCGATCTACGGGTCTGCAGCGGCAGCTAAGCTCTTGGGGCACGGTCCCGACATGCATCCGAGTTGGTCGCCCACCCTCGACCCGGCTCCTATGGAAAAAATCCAAGAATCCGTCGACATGGTCATGGGGCAATTAAACGAAGGCGCGGATGCAGCCGACCGAGCCGTGGAACTCTTTGAGAACTGCGACGTGCCTCCCCAGGAGCTATTCGGGGTGGATATCGGTGAAATCCCACAGGTTTTCACGGCAGTCTTGAGGGAGATCTCCACCGCCCTAGCCGAGTCAAACTTTGAAGCCTCAGCCCAGGGGATGTCGGATAGCTTAGCAGAGATTATGGCATCCGGACTCAATGAGCCTATAGTCAAGACGTATAGATTTAATCAACAGTTTTATCAAGGTTTTGCAAAGTATCTAAAAGTAGCCGACAGTGTTTACAGTCCCGCGACAACAGAATACATTGTCCCGGAGAACTTTATTTCTCAGAGGAAACTAGTGTCGGAAGTTGCTTCTTCCAGCCCTCAGGTAGGCGACCCGCCCGGGCTCGCTCAAATTGTAGGCGTTGAACAGGAGATATCAGACCGAGAACCGTTTAACCTTAAATTTAATTTTTCAACTCTTGCCCCGTCGCGACACGCCGCCAATCGCGAAGAATCTCTGTCCATCATTTATCCCCATAACTATCCCGGACACTCCCAACAAGCTCGCCTTAATTTTGCCTCCACTTCTGGATTGGTTTTTAAAAGTGGTCCCGTAGAATTGGGCGCCCCGGTACTTGAAGAAATACTTAACTCTCAAGAAGACCCGGGAACTGACCTAACAAATCTTTATCTTCAACGGTTTGTAGACGCATATATGGCAACCCTCCCCACTGACCCCCTCGCTGACCCGATGGAGGACGAAGAAACCTCAGCGCACCCCAGTATTATCGAGCGCGAATTCCCTAAAGCATATGTGGCTCTAGTGGCACAAATGATCGATTATATTGTGGAACATGGGGTATTTGATGCAGCTACTTTACAAACATTAAACTTTTTTCATCTAAATGAAGGCTGTCCACCCGATGAGATAGCTGACCTACTGGACACTCAGGGTATCCTAGAACAGATGACAAAAGAGTATGCGGAACAAGCCTGTAGCGACCGGGGGGTTTCAATTCGTGATAAGATTCGCCGCGCTCTCAAATTTGGATTACTATTGACGTACATTCAGATTCACATAGCCGAATTCATTATTAAAAATATATTTGTATTTTCTGCGTTTACGGCAGACAGTCTCATACAAAGCCGAGATAGTTTTGTATTCCAGTTCATGACAAGGCAAATAAAAGATTCATTGTTTAGCTTTTTGGATGATCCTGATACTCCCTCACTTCCGCCAAATTTGCAACCCCAAAATATCACTGCTTTAAAAAACGATATGCTAGGCTATTTCGGAAAAAAACTAAACCGAGAAGTAAATGTCTCCAACGGCGGTATTCGATACACCCAGTCGCCCGAGGACCTCGTATTTCCTGTGGGAACGGTATTCACCAACACAGGATCAAGATCAGCGGCATACCAGTCATCTGCAGAGAATACGGCTACCTTCGAGGATATTATCGAATATTTGGTAGCCGAAAGACTCTACCGCTCGCGCACAGCTCTCAATAATGTGCTGCGTAAGGCTCTGAAGCGCACGGATGTTGTGCCGGTCCCCCTCACAGAAGCCCTTATAAGCACATATCCTGTTCTACACAGTACCGCAGAGATTCCAGCAAACGTCACGCAGCTTGCTGCCGCGGCAGAGATATCCTTTCGAGAGATCGAATTACCAGATACGTCCGACGCCCTCCGAGATACCACTGAGGATGTCGAGATTGGTCCGGCGAAGCCTACGATTTTTGTATTAGACGAGATGGCTGCAGTTCAGCCTCCAGTAGGCTACCGTCGCGAATTCTCTCTGTGGTTTTATACCGGTGACGATACCTATAACCCGATTATTGAGTGGCAATTCACCGAGGACGGTGTAGAAATTCCTCGACAGGAAAGTCCATTTCCACGCGTAATAAAGTTAATTAATAAGATTTATTCCAAGACTTATATGCCACCATCCATTCCCGCCGCCGTCGACCCCGGTGTCCCTGATCCCCTCCTAGACCAAGTCAATGAGCACGGACGGACCAAAACCACCTACCAACGCGATACCGGCTTCGAGGAGTTCTACAACGCCGAGGAGTTAGTGGACCCAGGTACCGTTCCAGAAGAGGCAGCCGGCTTGTTCTGGGACAGTGCATATGGCGCTGGAGCGCCCGACTCCATGATTGAGGATATTCTGGTTGGGGTACAGGGCGAACTCGATCGGTTAGGCGAGATGGGTATGGGCGGACTACTCGATATCTTGGATCTCGCTGGAATGGGTTTGGACCCTGCTGCTGTAGCGTTGGCATTTGAGCAAATGTACAACATGGAAACTGCTGGACAAATGGGCGGAGGCGGCGGAGGCGGTGGAGGCGGTGGTCCAGATCGAGGGGACCAAGGCACCGGCGACTCCGGAGGCACAAACGAAGAAGACGAGGACGAAGACAGCGGCTTCCCAGCCGACGAGTCCACATCTGCGACGGCTATTTGGGGAGGACCCTTTGGAAACGGCGAAGGCGTACCTGAGACGGGCGACAACGAGAACGACCCGGACTGGGACACCGACGACGATGGTGTAGCTGCCTTTGGGTCAACGTTCGAAGAACCGGGCTTTAGAATGGAGGGATTCGGTACTCCCCCTCGCAACTTCTCCACTAATGCCTATGGTATTTATAGCGCACTACTGAATGCCCTGCAAAACATTGAGCCAGGAGAATAGAGGTAAAGAATTATGGCAGATTCAGCTTATTTATCACGCCCGCAAATATATCGAGCACTCCTTAAGGACACTGCAGCGCTGAACAGCTTCCCTGAAGCCCTCGATTATCTTGGTGCGATACCCACAAACCCTGAGTTTGTGTTCCCGTACCTCCAGACGGCAACCGGCGACGGCAGCCCGGTCGCCCCCAGTGGACTCCGCGCCGACCGGGAACTTCCCGACGATCCCGATCTTGCCCAGCAAGAGCAAGAGGAGGTGTCCGGAGAAGGACATCCGATCGAAGACTGGCCTTTCCAGCGCCTAGGCGCCGATAACTTGAATGCATCCACGTTTGCGGACAACGCCGATTTAAATGATAAAAACACACCTGTCCGCCGCAACTGGTTTGATCATGTGGCTTTAATGAACATCATGCTAGAGAAATTTTCTGCCGAGCCGGAATTTGTTACGTTTGGAAACCCGCACGCGTATGAGGAAGAAGATCGGACCCTTATGCAAGCGGTCCAGGCAGAACTGCGACGCTTCCGAAGTCAGGTATACGCTCCCAACAGCAAATCCGATGCGCATCGGCGTCGCTATTTCAAGATAGCATATGCCGACACCATTGCCCGCGCCCAGAACTTCGGTCCTTCCACTTCACGAGCCGCTAGGGAAGCTGACTTCTTCAATAGTCGCAACCGCACCGGCGATCGACACCGTCCAATACTCTTTACTTTCCACAAAGACGATCCGCCGTATAATAATAACACACAGTTTGTTGCGACCCGGATTCTAGTTAGGATCATCGCAATTCACAATGCTTTGTACGGATCCGATCTGAAGCCGTTTAATTCGGATCTAAATTATGTTCGCTCAAGTCGCCGCGCCGTGAGGTACATGCTGGCTAATATCTCTGCTGGCATTGCTGTGTTAGCTGAGGATATAGAGACCTGGATTGACGAAGAATCCGAGCGCCAAGAGGAGCTGGAGGAAGATGTTGAAGAAACTATCTCCGAAGAACTAGAAGAGTTCGGCTTCGATCTCACAACGCTCACAGAATCAGAAGTTTATAGTATCTCCACCAATCCAGCGTACGAGGAATATTTTTCTACCACCTTCTCACAGGATGTTATTACAGCCATTCCTATAATCAACAATCTTTATTTGACAGAAAGATATTTTATGGACATTGAATCAGCGCTGGCAAGTCCCAAAGCAAAGGCACTTAGTACCTTAGTTTACCTTCTCTCGCAGGATGCGAACTTCAACATGGAGCCTAATATGTCTAATGCCGATAGTCAGGCTGCAATTGCGGCAGCCACAGGGAATAAAGACCACGGCATCGAGGCAAGAGATTTTATTTTAAAAATGTTGATTCAAGCACCCATCAATATTTTAAAGGGACTCGCCGAACTAATAGACCCTCACCTGGCTATAACAAAATTAATAAAAACTGGGTCATCCTATGCCTTTGGGCAGGGGGCAAAAGCCCTCAACGCTGGACCGGTAGACGCTATTAATGAAAGCACAGCGGCAACCATGCAGCAGTTCGGATTTGAGGATTACGAGCTTAATCTTACGGGGAAAAAAGCCATGGGGCTTCTTTTATGTTTGATGGATGCTGGATTCAGGGCGGGGGATATGGGCATCAAGGCAGCGATATCGGATGCCGGACTGCCCGATGAGCCCGGCGGGAACTTGCCGAATTTCTTCCCTACTGTGGATCTCGACGGTATTGATATGACGGGGACAGTAGCCGGAATGTTTATGATACCTCCCACACCATTCGGCTTCCTTTATTTGCTGTTAGAACTAATTAAAAATGAAATCGGCAATAGAACAGAGAATGTCGATGGCGCCGGTGATAACCCACCGGACTGCAGTGATCAAGAAGGAGAGTGAGCATGAGTTCAGGTTTAGCAGTCGCACTACCACTGGTCCAAAGTGATATTTTTGGTGCCTATCGCCTAAATACAACGTTTGCTGATTTAGCAATACAAAACCTCAAAATGCTCGTTCTTACAAATCCTGGTGAAAGGATGATGGACCCTAGTTTTGGGGTGGGCATACGACAATTTATATTTGAGAACCCTGGACCCACAGTCTATGGGGAATTGCGAAGCCGCATCCAGAGACAAGCCAAGCGGTATCTTTCGTATATTAATATAGATGGTGTAGAATTTTCAACGCCCTCAGTGCCCGAATTATTTCCTAATGATCTCCAAGTAAGGATTAAATTTACAATCATTCCTCTTCAAACCAGAGCAATTTTGAGCGTAGAGGCGAATCAACCTATTTAATGAGATAAACTAATGTCCAAAAAATTACAATCGATAAAATATACAAGCCGCGACTTTGATTCTATCCGGAAGGATTTAGAAAATTACGCAAAAAGATATTACTCAGATACCTATAAGGACTTTAATAAAGCCTCCTTTGGGTCTTTGATGCTAGACACCGTTGCTTATATCGGAGACATTCTTTCCTTCTATGTTGATTATCAGGCGAATGAAAGCTTTTTAAATACAGCGATTGAATATGACAATGTCCTGCGGCTTGCCAATCAAATGGGATTTAAGCTAACCACTAGCCCTTCTTCCTATGGGGTGCTAACATTCTATATCCAAGTTCCTGGTACTACCTCCGGACCCGATCTTGAATATGCGCCGGTCTTGCAAGCAGGCTCGCTCTTCGCCTCGACTGGCGGGGGCTCCTACAGCTTAATTGAAGATGTTGACTTCTCGCGCTCATCAAACCAAATTGTTGTAGGTACCGTAGATACCACCACAGGGTCTCCTACAAACTATGTTATTCGTGCGCAAGGACGCGCTGTCTCCGGGCGAGGCGCCTACAAGGAAATTACTGTCGGAGACTTTCAAAGATTTTTGAAACTTGATCTGGGGGCGGTGAATGTAGCTGAAGTACTATCAGTTACAGATTCAGAAGGTCACGAGTATGTTGAGGTTGACAACCTATCCCAGAATACTATTTATAAAGCCATCCGCAATACCAATACCGCAACCAATAACACAGTTAGAAACATTATGAAAGCTGTCCCAGTAGCACGAAGATTCACTGTTGAAAGGGAGCGTGACCGCACTTATTTACAGTTTGGATATGGCTCTGATTCTGAGCTTCTTAGCGACTCGGTGACAGACCCATCAGCTTTAGTGTTGGACTTAAACGGTCGCGATTACATTACTGATATTGATTTCGACCCCACAAAGCTAATCAGCACTGATAAATTCGGGATCGCACCGGCAGACACTACGTTGAGAATATCCTATAGAGTAAATACCACTAGCGATGTTAATGCTGGGGTGAATACAATCGTAAATTTGCAGCGACCTCTCTTCCGGTTTAGATCGCAAGGAACTCTCTCACAGGTGACCCGCAACGCAGTGCAGGGTACCCTGGAGGTTATCAACGAAGAAAGCTTTGTAGGTGATGTCTCTCTGCCGTCGACAGATGAAATTAAACAGCGTGTTATGGGGTTTTATGCGACTCAAAATCGCGCCGTAACAGCACAAGATTATCAATCTTTAGCCTATGCGATGCCCGCGAGATATGGCGCCGTAAAAAGAGCAGCCTTAATTAAAGACTTCGGCGCTCTTAAACGAAATTTGAATCTCTATGTGGTTTCCGAAGACACGAGCGGTAAACTAACGCCTGCCAATATTACACTTAAAAATAACTTAAGAACTTGGATAAGTCAATATAAGATGATTAATGACACAGTCGACATACTAGATGCAAAAATTGCTAATTTTGAAATCAAATTTACTGTTGTTGCAGACCTCAATACGAGTAAGTATACTGTCGTGAATAGAGCTTCTGCCGCACTAAGAAAATATCTTTCTACACACCAATATGATATCGGAGAATCTATTGTGCTAACCGAGTTCTATAAAGTATTGCAGAAAACCGAAGGCGTAGTAGATGTAGAGGGACTAGAGGTCGATGGGATCTCAGGAGGGAATTACTCCGATACTAGTTTTGATTTTGAAGGCAATTTAGCTGCAGACAGCAAAAAGGTTGTCGGAGAAAAGAATGTTGTATTTGAACTAAAGTTCCCAAATGTCAACATTAAAGGATCTGTAAGATAATGGCCATAGTAAGATATACGGCGAGTGCTGACACCACCATCACGAATGCTTACGAAGCAAATTTGAGGACGCGGGGCAGTGGGTCCAACATGGGCTACGCGGATTCTCTTGAGGTATTCTCCATATATGGGCAGGAGTCCGGCTCGACCGGACAGTCGCAGGAACTGTCGCGTATTCTCGTTAAGTTTCCTATAGACACCGTTTCAGCCGACCGAGACGCCGGCACAATCCCGGCCTCTGGCAGCGTATCTTTTTATTTGAAGATGTTCAATGCCGAAACGCCTTTTACGCTACCGCAAGATTTTAATTTAATAATCGCTCCGGTTTCCCGAACCTGGACGGAGGGAACAGGTCTCGATATGGACAATTATCAGGATTTGGGAGTAGCCAATTGGGGATCTGCCAGTTCTACAACAGCTTGGACAAGCGTCGGTGGCGATTATCTGACAGCTTCAAATTATAATGTATTATTTCCCGCGGGGTATGAAAACATCAATCTTGATGTGTCAGAGATTGTTGAACGATGGATAACCTCCGGCAATGAGTTTACAAATTATGGTTTCGGAGTCCGCCTGACAGCTAGTCAGGAAGCCTACTTTTCTAATTCTAGCGGAGTAGATTCGGGAAGTGTAATCCAGAATACGCAAGGCGCATCACAGTCTTACTACACTAAGAAGTTTTTTGCTCGCTCAACAGAATTTTTCTTCAAGCGCCCGGTGATCGAAGCGCGCTGGAACTCAAGGACCGAGGACGACAGAGAAAATTTTTATTATTCGAGCTCACTAGCACCAGCCGCCGATAATCTCAATAAGCTCATCCTCTATAATTATGTGCGGGGGCGTTTAGTTAATATCCCGTCAGTGGGTACCGACGACCTCTTAGTATCTTTTTACTCTAGTTCCAATGGCTCTCCATCTGGCTCGAAGATCAAGCTCCCTCTAGGCGGCGGGGTTGTCGCTGATGATGATCTTAACGCCACAGCAAGTTACTCTAGCACGGGTCTCTATTCTTGTCAACTTGCACTTACCGCAGCGGCAACTCGATTTTTAGCTGTTCACGATGTTTGGCATTCTGGTGGCACCGAATTCTACACAGGTTCTTTTTATCCTGAGTTGGTACCCACATATGATAGTGCTCCAACCTTTAATAGGATAACTTCTTGTAGGAATTTGAAAAAGAGCTATGTTACAAGTGATAAAGCACGTTTCCGTTTCTTTGTCCGAGACAAAGATTGGAGCCCAACAATTTATACTGTTGCGACGGCTAATAATCCAACAGACATTATCACGAGCGCTTCGTACTCTATTTGTCGGGTAATAGATAATTACATAGCCATTCCATACGGAACAGGTTCAGACTTGAGTACATACCTCTCATATGATAAGGATGGCAACTATTTTGATCTAAATATAAACTTACTCGACCCAGGATATATGTACGAAATTAAGTTGTCATATTATAACGATAGTATAGGAGATTGGCAAGAACAACCACAGACGTTCAAATTTAGAGTTGAAGAATAATTAAAGTATGAGCATTAAGAAGTATTTCGAAGTTGCCGAAAACATACAGTCTCTCGCAAACAAGTCAGCCGCCGACATAGGATCCGAGGTTGAGTCTGTTGGATATCACGCGCAAGATATCATCGAGGAAGAGAGATTCATACCTCGTATCGACTTTTCCAAGCCGGAAAATTTCGCTCGCTACGGCTCGGCCGAAGAATACTACGAACAATCTATAAAACGAATTTATAATACCTATCCGTATGATGGGTCTCTCAAAGAACGTCTAGAGTGGGTCAATGATTCTACATATTTAGATCTTCACATATACGATCACGAATATCCCAGGACAACTGGTTATATCATTATGTCCGCCGATGGTTGGGGCACCGGCAACATAGCAGACGGCTACGGATCCTCGTCATCCCCCGAATACATTTATATGGAAGGCGGTCCCAACCCTCATCCTGATACGGCGACTCCGAGATCCACCCAGTTTACTGGCTCTAACTATTACGAGCCGTCAATGAATCGTGGCTCCAACCTGGAGTTCAATTTAGCATCGCAAGGCGCTTCTGTTGAGTTCTGGTTGAAAAAGGATACCTTTTTATCGCCGTCGCTGTCTCCACGAGAAGTTGTTTTCGATTTATGGAACGGAGAGAACTCCTCCTCCGCAGACTACAGCCGCCTGCGTCTTGAGTTAACAGGAAATCTTTCGGACGGCGCCGACCCCTTTTTGCTCACCGCCATGTCCGGGACTGCAGGATTCTATCGCCAAGCTATTGCGACGTCAACCATTACTAGTGCATCTGTAGCCGATGGCAACTGGCACCACTACGCGGTAACTCTTAAGTCTGCTTCTGCTGGCGTTACTACTAAATTTTATGTTGATGGAACACTCAACAAAGAAAGCATTCTGGGGTCCACCGGCATTAACGATATGGACAGTACGTCCTTGCGCGCATATGTGGGCGCTCTAATTACCGCTGTTTCGGGCACCACCACTCCCTCCACGACAGGCGCCGGCTTCGGAAAGCTCTCCGGCTCCTTGGATGAGTTCCGCTATTGGAAGACCCAAAGAACCTCTAAAGACATTGGGAGGTACTGGTTCACGCAAGTTGGGGGAGGTGTTAACACAGACCCAGAGCCGTTCATTGAGACGATGGAGTCGGGCAATGTAGACTTGGGTGTCTACTTTAAGTTTAACGAAGGCATAACGGGGGTCACAGCGACGGATAGCGTCGTCCTCGATTACTCTGGTCGGTTCTCTAATGGTGCTTGGACAGGCTACGGCTCGAACTCGCGGAATACGGGATCCGCCATCATATCCTCAAGTGCGGCAATCAAAGAATTCCAAGATCCCATAATCTATTCATTCCACCCAGCTGTAGTAGCTCTCAACAGCGCCCTCAAGCTGTCGGGCTCTGATCATGACACGATGAACAATGCCTCCATCTATAACTCCATCCCAACTTGGATTGTAGAAGAGGATATTGAAGGTCAAAAGCAGCTAAGATATTTAACTCAGATTATGTCAAGCTACTTTGACACTTTGCACCTACAGATTAAAAGTCTCAACAAACTTCAAGATAGACAATATGTGACAGGCACCACAAAGCCTCTTCCATTTGCTGAAAATCTCTTGGCTTCTCGCGGACTCGTCGCCCCGGATCTGTTCCTGGATGCTGACATATTGGAGAAGCTCGCTGATCGAAGTGAAGATAAAGTCTACGAAAAATCTCTTCATGATATAAAAAACACTATATATCAGAACATTTATAACAACCTATCTTACATTTACAAGACAAAGGGCACCCAGAAGTCATTTAGAAACCTCATTCGCTGTTTTGGAATTGATGATGAGCTGATCAAATTTAATACTTATGCGGATAACGTTCAATATGAACTAAGATCCAACAGACGCAATGTAGCCGTCGCTGATAAGTTCGTAAACTTTAATGCGAAGTCCAACACCGATGCCACGGTCTATAACTACGCCGATCCGACAAATGCCAATTCAGTGGGTGTTATACCTGCATCCGCGCACTTAACAGGCGGTTATGCTCTCACTTTAGAGACAGAAGTTGTATTCCCTCTTAAATTGCGTCCGACAGATCGCGGTTATGTTAACACGAATACTATAAGTGCATCTCTGTTCGGAATGCACAGCGCCAGCCTGCTCGCTTCCGATGCGATTTGGGGAACGCCTGACACTCTGAACTTCCAGGTTTATGCGGAGCGCGACGAACTTAGCTCGGACAATGTGAAGTTTGTTCTGACTAGCTCAGCGGGCGGACGCATAACAAGATTGACCTCGAGCCTCTATCAGCAAGTCTATAATGATACAAAATGGAACCTTGCTGTAAGGATTAAGCCCGAGACATATCCCCTTAAGGGATTGGTTACTAGCTCGAATAGTAACTATATTGTTGAGTTACATGGTGTCGAGGTTGATGCTGGTGAGGTATTGACAGAATTTACGATATCTCAATCTGTTACGGCTCCTCGTGCTGGCTTTATGACGGGCAGTCGCCGCGCATACATTGGTGCACACCGAACAAACTTTACCGGTGCTGTATTGCAGCAATCGGATGTAAAAATTAATGCCTGCCGGTATTGGCTAGATTATCTAGATAACGAAACCCTCAGCGCCCATGCTCTAGACACTGAAAATTACGGGGCACTTCAGCCTCACTTGTATGCTTATGAATTTAATCCGTCGGCTTCTTTCGGAGATATCACTAAGTTTGATACTCTGGTGTTCAATTGGGAGTTCCTAACCAATACGGGCTCAGATGCTAACGGGCAATTCGCCGTCGCAGATATTAGCTCAGGCTCCGCCGACTTTACTAGGTTCGGCAATTTAGGGAATATCTTAAACAACCAGTATACCGCTAGTGGATCTTTCTTTGCCGCATCCTCCACGTCTGCTATAGACAAAGATTTTATAGTTTCGTCGCGCCTAAACCTGCCGGAAAACATACACGCCGAAGATATGGTTACTGTCAAGGGCACTGCCGACACAGAGGTATTCACAGCCGATTCTAGACCGCTCCATCACTATTTTGCATTTGAAAAGAGCATGTATCAAACAATCTCAGAAGAAATGCTAAATTATTTTGCTAATCTAAAAGATCTTCACAACCTTCTTGGAGATCCTGTAGAAAAATATCGCCTCGAATATAAGCAATTAAACGTCATGCGCCGAAAATTCTTTGAGAAAGTTAAGAATCCCGAACTTGATTTTGATAAATATTACGAATTCTACAAATGGTTTGACTCGGCGCTATCAGTTCTTCTCTCTCAGCTTGTGCCGGCATCTGCTGATGCTGCTGAGAGTGTGCTAACTGTTGTTGAAAATCATCTCCTGGAGCGTCCAAAATATCGAAGAAAATTCCCCTTCCTGCAGAGAATTGGCGGCAACGAGACAGCAATTGTAACGGTAGACACGGTAGGAGAATCAAGTGAGAACAACTCCCCGGACGATTTTCCTTCCGGTCTTGGTATATCATCGAACTCTACGTTTACACGCCGGCAGATTGGTAGTTCTAATCCGCCATATTCTAAGGCTTGGAAATTCTTCCATGCGCCGGTAGCTTCGACGCCCCTCGGCACTCCGCCGCAGACTGAGAACACGTATTGGCATCGATATGCCGGACAGCAAGAAACATTCAAGGCTGTTTCTGTAGATCTTACATCCTCCGGGTTAGCTATTGCGCAGACATACACGCGCAGAGTTTCATCCCCGGTCCGAATGTCGATAGAAGGCGGCATCTCTTTTGGCGGCGTCGGACGACATCATAATAATCGTCCTAATTATGTATTCGCCGCATGCGCTCCTTATGGACCGGTTGTCCCGAGTACCAATATTCCAACAAATATTATGCTCGGCGTAGGCTCCGACGTGGAACAACTAGTTGACACCACGGATATCTTCTTCCCGACACTTAAACAACGATTGGGTTTCGCGCTAGACCCCAGCATCAATATTGATCAAGAGAGAGACCTTGATGGCAACGTTTATGCGCCATTCAGCCTCTATAGTTCCTCAGTCACTACTGGCTATAACTCTAATGTTGTCAAGAAGTATAAGTCAGGATCAATGATAACTAACCTCCATAATGACTTTGTTCAGAATCATGATATTCCGATGCAGGGTCCCTTCCCGGAGAAGTTTGTCGGCGGACGCTACTATCGACATACCGAAGTTAATGATGGCACAGACACGCGAGAAAGCCGCGCCGAAGGGTTTAGGGTTGAATTAGGATCCCTCACGTTGCCGCTGACAGGAACGCTGGGGATAGTGCCCCCCAACTATCCGTTTGGCGATTCCCCACCAGGCTCGGCTCCCTTGGGGTGGCTGGCAAGTCTTCCGACCGCACAACGCTTCCGGGACGAGACAGCCAAGCGCCCGGTCAATATTAGGAACATTCTGATGACTACGGCGTCTGTGGGCACGCGCCTCTCCGGCACTCTGGACCACAATGCGATCGGCAACTATCAGAAGAACTACCAAGTTATTAATACAGGCGGTAGGACTACCAACGATCCGTTCTTCCAGGATCAATCTTATCAATTTGCCCTTAATCCTCAGCTTCCTTATAGTCGCTTGTTAGATGTCCGCGCGGTTAACAATAAGGCCGCTACCATAGACGATTCTGGTAACTACTATGAGTTTGATTCTTTCAGCGCGATGAACACTAATGACAAGGAAACATGGCTTTTCTGGATGAATTGCACTAATTCGGGACAGGACAACTATTTCCTTGTTGGCGCGGTTGCTGATGATAGATATGCGTATTTGGATTCTACTGATCGTCTCATCTTCCACGCCTACTTTGACGGCAACGACGGGAACTGGAAAACAGACGACCCTGTTGCGACGGATGAGTGGATCCACATTGCAATCTCCTATGACGGCTCTTCTACTTCCAATCACCCAGAAATATATGTTAATGGTACCAGGGTAAAGATAAGTCAAACCGCAACTCCCACCGGCAAGTTGGAAGAGTATGACGCTAAGATCCGAATCGGATACCACTCGTCTGTCGGTTTCGAGGGATATTTGTCGGACATTGCATTCTATAATACAAACCTTAACTCCAACGAAATCAGACAGATTTACGGCAATTCTACTCTAAATTTGGCAACCTATGGACCTCTAAGCGCTGCAGCAAATCTACTTATATGGTGGCGCTGTGGCAATGGAGCTACGGACACTGCCGACATTATTGTAGACCAGATGGGAAATGCAAATCTAGTTGCGCAAGGAGGCTCTCCCACTCTAATTGATATACCGACCGAGGTTTGCTTCCGTGCTACTGCCCCCAGGTCGCCTTTCGGAGATTTAGTCCGACACAACTTTTCCCTTCCAAATCGCAGCGGCGCTAATTCAAACAAAACTGTAATAGTGAACCTGTTTAGCTCGCCCGGTTCATACAGAACACTCTCGCGCGGGTATTTAGATCCTGCACATGAAGAGTTGTCTGCATATAACGCTTCGCCATATCGGAATCGCGACGTAATCAGCTACGGTATGTCCGGGTCTGCGTCAATTGATAATGTCCTAAATACTGCTATGCGTGTTGTCGACCAAATCGATAAGCCGCGCGGCTTGAATCAACTAGCTACTCTTCACTGTGGACAATTTGGAGTCGATCCGGCATATGGTACTTATGCCACCATCGACCAGTTCCCGGCATGGCACAAGACAAACCGAAACACCAAGAGGCGCGTAGTCCTCAGTGGTGATACGTACGTCACCAGTTCAGTATATGACAACCTATTTGTGCAACATGCTATACCACAATCTACTCAGCAGTACACTTGGGTAACGGGGTCCCTTAAGAGCGGCTCCATGATCTTAGATCTTCAGCGCCCCTCGTGCTGCAGTGCATCGACCTTATCGGAGCTAGTCACTAGCGGCACTTATGGTCACTCTAACTTTGTAGGACTTCGTTCGCTAGTCCTGGATCCTGTGTCGGCATCCGCCCATATCCTGGGGTTCCCGTTGACCTCACCAGCAGCCACCGTTTATTATAACTCAACTCTTGGTTTGAAGGGAGCAACTCTAACTAACACGGCTGATTATCTTAATGTGCTGCTGGATAACCGTGGGGGCGCCTTTGGGTATTCCACCTGGAAACAAATCCGGCAAGGAGAGAAGCCTGTAGTAAGAAAACTTAGAGAAACTAATCAGATAGGAACAGTTATAGCCCCGAAGCCGATTCCAGATATAGTGGGGGGCGTTCAAACAGGATATATAACCCCAACCCAGCCAAACACCTTTATTGATTATTTTGAGGCGCCTCTTTCTAATAATTCCTCTCCAATATATTTCTATTTTGAGGATAATACTGATGATTCTAACACTGCTAATAATTTAGTTCTTACGGTTCCATTTAGAAATGAGTTAGATTACTTCTCAAATAATGGTCTCAATAATAGACTTGGCTTACAAATCGATCTTGATAGCCGCCGTGCTTACAATTCGGTTATCGACTATACGCTCCTGAGCCCCTTGAGTGTGGTGATAAATTATTCTGAGAGACTTTATCCCTCCGCAAAGAATGCTTATAAACCAGCAGTTCGCGGTAGACAGAATTATACCATAAATAATATTTGGAATAACAATAGAACGAAGCGAAGCACAACCTACGGCGGTCTGGTAGGCTCCATGGAGAAGGCGCCGGTCTCGGATTCAAGTATTTGGCCATTGGACGGACATCTTAACTTCACCACTACCTCCTCTGTTCGTACTGCAGACGGCGCCGGAGAACTGATGAATTCATATTCCCGTTTCTCGAATTCCTTGGGATCCGGCATTACAAGTGCCCCAACATATGGGATGCCGATTATAGCAGGACATACGGGAAGCGCATACCCCGTCATCTTCGGCGGCGCGAAATGGCAAGCAGGCGATCAAGCCGGCAAACAGCCTTATGAAAATTATTCTACATATGCTGAGAAAATTCGCTTAGTTGGAAAAGACTATTCCATAGTGCCAGAATTCCGAATCAGCACTTTGATGGATACATATGTGAACTCTAAAGAAAGTAATTTCTTGGCTGAAATAGATAACATATTTGAGCTAACAGGCGCCGCAATTGCGGACAGCTCAGAAGCTGGCTTCTTTAAGACTTATACAAATGCAGATTTCTTAAAATATTTTAATGTAATTGACGAGGACTTGAATGAACAGCGCTCCGGTGATCTTAAGATTATCCGCGACAAAGTTGCTTTGAAGTGCTCCGCATCAATTAAATTTTTACCGTACAAGGGATTCTACCCCGCGGAGAGAACACTAGAATTAGTCAGCTTATTTTCGGCTTCCTACCTCTCCGGTGCGGATGATCTCAACATGCACCTCGGCACCGCCGTGTCTGATCAAGCTCACCGTGCCCTGATCGAACCGCTCTTTTCCCCAGGAATTTTGTATAATACGGTTAAATCAGGCTTGGGGGTAAGTAACTTTGTGTTGCTAAACACGGGTTCCTATTCGGTTATTGGCGCCGCGCCGTCGCCAATAACAAGCTTATCCCCCTCAACTACCATACTCCCAGAGGGCGTCGTTCGATGGTCAGCAGGCCGGATCCTCGACATTGGTTCAAGTTCAGCCAACGATACTTTTGAGGGATTTAGTACCGCAAAGGTTCCTTTCGAGGCTCTCTATAAGCCGAAATCTTTCTTTACAAACGAGAATTTAATTAATCTGTCCGGACGACATGGATCTTTCCGAAGTTATACTGGCATTAGAGCAACTTGGGGCTATATTGTAGATACGGGTATTTCTGGCACCACAAGTTGGCTTTCCAACCCGGCACCCATCACAAACGTGCCATATATTGCCGGCAACTTGCGCACATCGATACCTCTTTATAGCCTTGCAATTGATAATTTCCTCTGTGAAGTAACCAATATGTTTGTTGAGGACCTAACCTCGTTTACCTCCGCTAGAGAAGAGGATTTTACTCCGGTGACTGCCGGAACGGTGTACACAATGCGTCTAGATATCAGCCGCCCAATTAAAAAGAAGAGTAGCACTGCCCGCGAGGCTGATACGGGTTCATTTGATATGTATTCCCGAATCACAGGATTTGGAACTCCATTGAATGGCAAGGTTGGAGGTGGGACAAATGTTCCCTCCTTCTCACATGTAACGCCTCCCTATTACGCAGGCGCCGGGTCAGTTCTCTTAGCATTTACGGCATCACTGAATGGGATACCTACTCTAGATCAGATTCTATCGGGAACGAATCTGTACTACACCCGTGATGAATACAATGACAATGAGTACGCCGTAGCCGACGACGCGACCTATGATCCTCGCATGATGATAAATGATTGCTATAATTTATTAGAATCTTTAGTGGAAGTGCCCCCCGGCACCACCACGCAAAAGAGGCGCTGGCTTATTCAGTCTAAATTTGAGACACCAGTTTTAAATTTTGCTAGCGCCAATTATGCTGTTCCACCAACGGCGTCGGTTTACGGTACCGAGGACCCCCCTAATCGGCTGATTAACAGAGGCATGTGGATGCAATATGGTTCTATCCCGACAGGATCTAAAGCCGGCGTCTTTACATCCTTGGCATCCGAAGGATCTAACTCCCTTTTGGATGTTGTAAAATTTACTGCTGAATCCAAACGCGTCGGTACTGTTAAATCAGCATTTAAACTTGAAGAAGCTATAGTTGCAATACCATATCGTCAATCTAAAAATCGAAGAAATTTCATCCGCGTAGCACAAAATAGAAGGAATTCAAATACTTATCGCAACATGGTAGAGGCAATGGACAAATATATATTCCCACCTAAATTTGACTTCACCAGATTCCGAACTGTTGACCCCGTGTTAATGTATATCTTTGAATTTTCTGCAGACCTAACTCAACAGGATATAGCTGATATATGGCAGAACCTGCCGCCCAACATAAATGAGAAATTCGAGACTAAAGAGGCGATCGTAGAAGAGAAACAGCTTGTTGATCTCATTCTTAATAAGGACAAAGATACGCACTGGATGGTATTCAAGGTTAAAAAGCGTGCTAAGAAAGACTTTGAGAAGGTCCGCCGGTCCCTTCTCCCAGATGCTGACCTTAGCGCGATGCCCAATGCTATAACAAGTCCTTATTCATATAACTGGCCATATGACTATTTCTCCCTGGTGGAGCTAGCTAAGATCAATGAGCAAGTTCAGTATGTGTCAACTGACCTTAAACAGAACACGCGCATGAGCGAAGAAGAAGCCCTGGATGTCCAGCGCACCACTAACGCGTCCAGATCGCCCGTAGGATCGACAGCTACCGCGCCATCTACACCTGGAGCCCCAGTGACCTCTAGAGGCGCTCAGACGGCGCCTGTGGCGTCTAGACAGGCTCCTGCGGCACCCGGCGCGCCACAGGCACAGCCAGCGCCCTCGGAGGGGATAGCTACGACTCAGCGCGCCACTAGATCAACAACAACGACTCAGCGCGCCACTAGATCAACAACAACCCGAAACAGAGGAGGCAATAACTAATGGAATTTTTTAACAAAAAAGAAGAAGTACTTGATGTTGAGCTTACTGAGTACGGTAAATATCTCTTATCAATTGGTCAGCTTGATCCTGCTTACTATGCTTTTTTTGATGACGATGTACTGTACGATGTGAGCGGCTCGGGCTATACGGAAGCACAAAATGATATCGAGCGCCGAATCCAGTACGACACGCCTCAGTTGAAGATTCTTGCAAACAGAACTGGGGTAGAAACTAGAGTTGGTCAGTTCCTTGCTGATTTAAACTTAACCAATGCAGGACGGCAGCTCGATCCGGCTAATAAAGTAACCCAGTTCAGAAACCAAGAGCCCTTCGCCAACAAAGGAAAGATTAATGCTTACCCTCTCGGGAATTCGTCTATAGACTCCAAATATAATCCGGCATGGCAGCTGGAGGTGCTATCAGAGCCAGAAATATCTTCATCTGCTCGCTATTTACAGGAAGGCGGCTCAGGACGCGCCCTGGTGGAGCAGATTCCTCAAATTAACATTAATGTTGATTATGAAGTATTTTTTGGTGACCGGTTGAATATGGAAAAATCGATAACAGGGCTTTATGAAGACACAAATGTGTATTTGGCACTAAACGATAACTATTTACTGTTAGAGTTGCTAGAGAATAATACCAACTATGAAAAAGAAAATTTTAGTATCGAGGTATTTGAATCAGGATCAGGAGCAAATGGAGTGGGAGAATATACACAAAAATCTTTCTTCCCTACGTCGGGACCAGAGTTTACTGAACCAACATCATCGCATGTAGAATATTATATGAATATATTGGTGGATGGCGAGATCGACCGCGCTGTGGGCGACCTTGATTTCGGCGCCCGTCCGTCCGCAGGACCTACGAAGCTTCGATTCAATAGAAATCTTTACCTTACCGATAACGAGGAGCCGTGTGACTAATGATTGCTGCCGGACCATATCGACGAAGCATGCCTTTCGCCACTATCCAACAAATAAAGATTGATGTGGATACCGAGAATCACGTCTTGGTAACCTTATCTATCTCAAATGAGGTAGGACGCGTGAAATCTAGGGTAAATTTTTCAAATTATATATTTTTAACGTCTAGAAAAGGTCTGATTGATACCCTATCCTTAGACCCGGATCGTTTAATAGAGCACATTAAGGCAAATACATCGAATACAAAGAATTTACATCTTTTTCCACAAGATTTTGTTCCCAAAGCCAAGCTTGCTATTCCAACAAATGCATCGCTTTATCATAATGTTTATGAGGAAACTAGGCGCTTTGGAAAAAGTGTTAAAACTTTATATGCGTTGGTGGCTTCCTATAGGAAGAACAAAGGGCAATATGTTATTGGCAATATTGTAAAGGAAACAATTCTTCTTAAGGGCTTCTCCCCCACCAATTCTACTCTCTATACTTTATCGCAAACGGCTGCGGGATATGGCGTCAAGGGCGCAGTCTGGCCGGGCTCGGCACATAGCAATGGAGAAGTAATTATGGCAGGCAACATCCACACAGAAGCAACCCATCCTAATTTGTCCTCCGAATCAACCCTAAATGCTAAAACAAAAGACATGCGAATTTTAAAGCTTGCGGAAAGGTTCTCTCTTTCTTCCCGTCCCAAAAGAGTTCCCAAGAATGCATATCTATCTGCGGCGACGTTCTCCAGGAATAAAGCAGGAAACGTCCACGGGCTCTTCTCTCTTGATCATTTAAGTTTCGCTCAGGAGAATGCAGATTTTGGATTCTTAATCAAAGCAAATTCTTCCCTTTTGTCCGCCACCGGGATAAAAGATATTATCGTATATCAGAAAGTTGTGAAGGTTGACGATGCCGGCAACGATTTAACCCCCGGCTACTTCGCCCCGGCGGGGATCAAGCAAGAAAACTTATTTCGGAGAGTCGCCTCCCTAAAGAGGGGACTTAGAATAATAAATCGGGGCAACCAGTCCAGTATATTAAATATTTCGTTTGTTGACAGGACGGCAAAAGAATATAGCAGCAATCTCTTGGAATACAAAGTAGAAGTTATCTTTGATGATCAAACAAAGGAAGCTCTTCTGCTAGTAGCAAAGAAGTTGAGAGATCAACTGGCACGTTATGAGAGGAGACCCAGCAAGCTCTCCATCCGCCCCGCTAAACAACTAATAGATACTTATCTTGCTTCTATAGGCTTCATTTTGGGCTCAGCCGCATTTGCCAGAATATCCTCCAACGCGTGGCAGAAATATTTTCTTAGTCTAATGTCGGGAGTAACGCCAGAGGACAACGATCGCCGCCAGCGGGTGTTAACGATGATACAAAGCTTTGCAGCTAGTCTTAAAGCCATACTTTCGCCAACGAAAAATATCACAGGTGATGGAGCGGATTTTAATTCTAAAATTTATAATGTTAAAAAAGATAGTGGCTTAAGATTGGTTAAAACCTTCCCCCAAAAATATAGTGTGACAGATTATAAAAGCGTGGGACTTGATTATGTGGATGACATTATAAGCAACCCGCGAGGGGCTATGCCTGTTATTAGTTATGCTAAAATGACTGCCCGGGTAGACGAAGAGGTGAAGAAGTATTCTGTAACCAATCCAAACGCCGGTTCGATAAACAAGGTAGGATTCTTGACCCCGAGATCGGTGAGCTTAAGAGCAAACCCACTCGCGGTTTCTACGACGAGCCTGGATAACAGTACGGGCAATTTTGTTGCTCTCATACGCAGTAAAAAGGACGAAAATCCAGCCACAAGTTTAGAAACCAAGAAGACATCTGGGACCAATATGAGGGAAATCTTGAACCAGTCTGGAATCGCCATCGCTCAAAATAATTCAAGCTTAAGAAAAGTTGTTTTTGATAATAATATAGTAAATCCGCTAGCTGTGGATTCTGAAAATTACTTTTCATCAACTTCTAATTTTGTCATTGCAGAGACCGCCGCGGATGCTAGAGTGTCAGGATCCTCGGATAGTATAATAAAATCGTCACAACTTGAGGATAGGTCTGTGCAATCACTGCTCGTCAGCGAATTAGTAAGTCAGACCGTTACAAAGTTCAATAATATTACCAGGATAACGAACCCATCAGCTATCAGAGGCTCACTGGCACTTCGAAAAACACAGGAGGACTCGTTACTTCTGAAGCATTCCGATTCGATGACAAATATAGTAAATTTTGGTTCCCTCGTGCAGGTACAATACTTAGCCGCATATAATCCCCTTATTGGAGTGAAGCACCAAAACTGGACCCTCCTAAATCAACAGACTTATAATAGAGCACTAGAGAACAAGGAGGCTTTAATTTGTCGATTGGTAAAGGTTTCCAACACTGTTGACGCGCCTACCGTTTTGCATCTTCAACCCTTAGCTTCGGTTTTTGTTTTAGGTCCCGTCCGCCGAAACCGTGCTGTGGGCACATATACTGCTCTATATCAAAAAATGGTCGGAGCTTTTAGTAAATCTAATAATAGTTTAAATTATTTGAATTCACCTGATATTCTATATGCAAAGAATATTCCGTTCCCGACCGAAGAAGCGCTGAGGGAATCTGCACCCGCTGCAACTCGCGCAACAAGGACACGTGGTCCAGGAACGCGACGAAGGAATATCACCCGAGGAGCAGGATACTAAAATGACAGCCCTTAGCAATTACCAAGATCGTCTTGTTATTGTAAACTCTTCGATGGTCGGTCTACGCATTAGAAAACCTAATCGGCCTCAATTCCATCCAATGGCGCGTAATGATTGGGGGACTTCCGACAAGATTAGAGGAGTATTGGGCAGGTACTATCTCCAGTACCCGGGCACCCAAGGAGAGGCTTTGTGGAATGCTGGTGAAGCACTTGATAGTTCCCAACAGCAGGGCTTCGGTGTGGTAGGTGCCGGGGGGGGTACCGTTGCGGCTCAATTCGTTGGTCCCAACCGGGGCAACAATATTCCTTTCAATTATTCAACGACCCGCGAGCGCGCCGATCATGATGCGTACCCGTACTGGGACGAAGCCTTGAACATGGAGTTCAGCAACCCCGCATGGATGAGCTACGATGTTAGTATCCCTGCTAAGCTGTGGTTCGATTATACACCCAATTTTCAGGTTAACCTAGGCGATCTGGAATCCCAGGGTGGTGGATCCTCCCTGGCAATTTCGAACGCCCAACGGACCGGCGAAGGGATTCAGTCTGAATGGGGGGATATCGAGCCCCTATATGAACAAGCGAAAGAGAGATTGAACCTTTATGTAGGCACCGCACAGAGCATGGAGACGCCCCCAATCCTAGGTGCACCAGCACATATTCGCGGGCTCTTACATGGACAACTTGCGCCCTCGGCGAACACCACCGCACCGCGGTTCCTAGATCACACGTGCCAGTTTCATATTCCTTCCGCGGACCCCCGGATTCGCGAAGCAGCTGGCGAAGCGTTTACGATCGATCCTATCTACCAGCAATATATAGATGGCAACCCAAGTTATGAAACAGTGATTAGCGCGGACAATATCCCAGAGCACATTTTACCAAATGTTTATTATTTGCAGCTCGAATTGCAAAATGGAACAGTTTTCCCTCTAGCTGGCGGGCGCTATATGGATGCACTAACTTTGATGAATCAAAGGCTCCCCGATTCTGCCACCGAGACACCTTGGTTTAGAAGAGTGGTGCAGAACACCCCGATGTTCAGGACGGAGACTGGTGTAGGACGCTTCTACCCCACTTACACTAGGGCACTCTTGCAAGCGCTCGCTGAGGAGAAGCTTTCAACAACTGCGACGAAAATTGTAGCCGATCTTATCGTATTGCACAAAGACAGAGAGGTACTGGAAGAAGATTCCATCAACCCCGCTACAACACCTTTTTATAATAAAATAATTATCCCCCCTTCGCTTCCCGAGGGACGCGAGGTCGCGACAAACGCCGGAGATTTCCAGGTCGCGCTTCTTAAGAGTCTCGCCGACTCTACCGCCGGCGATGCGGCGCCAATGCTGGCGAGCGGAGACCCTCACGATGCACTGAGCTTATTACAGTATAGGGTGATTCAAAAACTCAGACAAGCTACGCCCCCGCGCCTAGGCTTCGACGCTTGGACAAGAAAGCCCACCAGTGCGCTCGCCAACCCCGGGATTAGGAGTGCTGTTACTCCTACTACCTATGTTGATTTAGCAACTTTCGGCAGTCTATATGATGACCTCACAAACCAGGACCCCGCGGACATTGATGTAACAGCGACTGCTATAGCAGAGAAAATTGACGAGGATAGTTTCATGCCCGCTCCCGGGGGAAACCCCGACATCGCCTTCCGCGCAGCACTCTTACACAAGCGCGCTACACTGCCGCCTCCCTATGCTGACTCAACCCCAGATAACACGGATCCCTTGCTGGCTTTTGAGGTGCAGGCTGGCTCGAATTTTACTCGCGGCTATGAAGAAATATTGCACAATGCAAAGTGTCATGTTGAGACATTGATGTATGTGGTTAGAAAATATAGAGCCTCAAACCGGGTGCACCCTGTACAGACTTTCTATTTTACAAATCGATTTGATGGAGAAAATATTGTATATTATGATTCTCAAATAAAGTCCAAGATAGCTTATCGTTATGAAATCGATAGGATCCTGCTGGTCTTTGGCAATCAGTATGGCTATACCACCTTCTCCGGATTTCAAGGACAGGCGATCGCAGGGAACTCCAACGAGTCCACGGAACCGGATCCGCTCACAGTTGACATTGGTATTTTTAATCATCCGAACATAAGAATACTTCAGGTCCCCTATATACTCGGACCAGTTACTGTTGTAGCCCAGGACAAACCTCCTGTTTCGCCCGACATTTCTTTCTATCCCTTCCTGGGGGTGAACAATCGGGTTAAAATTTTACTTCAATCTGCTTTTGGCGAAGTCAATGAAAGCCCCGTTGCGATAGCGGAAAGTGATAAAAGTTATTTTGTCGCAGAGTATCTATCTCAGACTGGAATACAAACCACCTATGACAACGTGGCGTCGGCCCAACTTACATTCAAGTCGGATGACCCTGTAGATGAATATGAAATTTTTAGGTTAACGGTGCCACCGACGAAGTATACCGATTTTGCCTCTGGCAGGTTCTTCTCGGTCAACCCTGAACGCGGTATTCCAGGTTCGATGACTGACACAATTCGTCCAAATCAGAAGTACTATTATTGTGCAAGATCGGTGGACATAAACAAAAATATTTCGAATCCTACATTTATTCATGAAATTGAGATGGTGGACTCCGCCGGGCAAGTTTATTTAACTCATGATATATTTACCTTAGAAACAACCACACAAGCAGTACATACAAAACTCGGCCGACGCTATATTTATATTGAGCCTAGTTTGAAGCAATTAAGCTTGGATGACCCTCTTTCTATAGGCGTACCAGTGGTTACGAATGCTCCCAATTCGTCAATATTAGGCGCCCCCGATAGTGGTGATCTGTGGAATAAAACATTTAAAATACGAGTAAGCAGCGAGAAGACAGGAAGAAAACTAGATCTAAACGTGACATTTAAAAATACTGGGATTGTAAATCCTAGCGAATAAAGACATTGAAGACTATTTATATGAAGAGGACAACAGTATGGGATTCTTAGACAACTCAGGCGATATTATTTTAGACGCCGTTTTAACTGACTTAGGCAGAAAAAGATTAGCGCGCGGCAATGGGAGATTTAGAATCTCCAAGTTTGCTTTGGGTGATGATGAAATTGATTATGGGCTATACGACAAGACTAATACCAATGGTTCTGCGTATTATGATATAAATATTCTTCAAACACCAGTGCTAGAGGCATTTACAAACAATATGTCTAGCATGAAGTCTAGACTTATGTCCTATGGGGAAAACGATCTTCTATACCTACCAGTAATCGTGCCTGCCACCACCATCGGCGGTTCGGCATTCTATAGCGGGCTTTCAAGCTATGTTGTTCTGGTGGACGAAGAAACTGTCAATGCACTTACAACTGACAGTAATAGCTTGGACGCCGGACTCCTAAACGGATTCCGCCCCGACCTTGGAACAAACCTCATCAGAACGGATCAGGGTCTCAATACTAGTGAGTTATCCAACGAGTCTGTTATCAACCCGTCCCTCCTAGAAACCCAATATTTTATACAGATGGACAATCGGCTCGGTTTTCTGCGACCCTCCGCCGGCTCGCTGAAACCCACATCGATCGATGATGATAATATTGCAACATATGTAGCTACTGCTGAGGATGGGACCGGAGTAGTTACCAACATTGCCGCGGCTGCTGCCTCGGACATTGTGGGTCCACGTGGAACTCGTGTATCACTCAAGATTGGCTCAGGTCTAGACTTAAGAACCAGTACCTTCTTGTTCACCCAATTAGGCACTTCGGGGACCACAGCCATCACTAGCGGGACGAAGACCCTCGCCGCAGCAAATTACAAGTTTATCGATTCTACCGTGAGAGTCTCCGGCGTATCCACAGGATTCACGCTGGATATTCCAGTTAGATTTGTCAAGAAAACAAGTTAATAAAAGGAAATAATAATGGCAACTTCATTCAAAACTTTTGACACAGCAAAAGACTCGGTGGTAACCAGGAATCTCCTGCATGAGGCTATCCCCCTCACTGGTACGATTTTGTCGGGCACCTATGCTGATAATAATATTAAGAATTATAGTCACGGGATATTTCAGTCAGTATATGATTATCCCTATTTAAGTTCGTCTGCTAACCATATCTTAGATCTTACGTGTGGGTATCCTGCTACCTCGTCGCTTTCTCGCTCTTATGGTACAACGACAAATCAGGCTAAAAAGATAAACATCTATAACGAGATGGCCCAAGTGCTTGCTGGATTTGATAGCAACAATGCCGTCCGACAATTTGACGAAGATGGTGACCTCACATCCGGCACCAAGATTGATGAAGCTTACTTCATTAACTTTACGCGTCTTCTTTCTAAGGATGAGATTAAGAAGGGTAGTTTTACTCTTACACTAGGAGTCAATGCCCCCGGAGTTTCGGGACATAGCTCTCCTTTTGCCCAAACCCTTACAATTACAGATAAGAGCGGATCAGCTGGTTATAAGGTAAATTCACCAGCCGGCGAATACGGCATCCTTTTTGCAACAGGTTCTGGCGATGTGTGGGACCAGTCTGCAGGCGGATACAACGCTAAGTGGGACCGTGGATACGCTAAAGTCGGCTTGCTCTATTATCAAGCCGGTATCGCAGTAATTTCGGCATCTGTATTTGGTAGTTTATTGTCCTCCTCGGTTAGCATGAGCGCTACAGAGGGAGTTGCTGTTCATGCTAGCGCGAGCGTTGTGGGCAACTTTATTAGTGCATCTATTTCGGGGAACTGCGACAACCTGCGCCACAGAGTCGACAATATTTCGTTCAACAATTCTACAGAGCTGAACTCAACAGTTTACTTCTGCCGCGTTAACAACACAGACTTCAACTATTCAAGTAATAATACCTACTTAAGTGCCAGTAAGATGGTTGTTAAAGACAATTCTTCTGACGCACCCGTTTCTTATGTTACCACAGTAGGTCTCTATTCGCCGGATAATGAGTTGTTAGCAGTCGCTAAGTTGTCGGAGCCACTGAAAAAGGATCCATCAACAGAGTTTACTATTAGAGTTCGCCTAGACTACTAATAAGATGATGCGGCTCGGGCATGCCTTACTATAAGTTTAAGACCAATAATGTTTATCGAAACACATTAAAGACACATCCAAGCGTTAAATTTATAGTTTATAGTGGCTCGGCTTATTATAATAATACACCCAATATCTCCGGCGCCCATGCCGATCCAATTAGACTAACTGATTCCGGACACATTTCGCTGTATGAAATGAATATCGACCGTGTCAGTTCATCCACGGACAGATTCATGGGTGCCCAGGTGCCCCTACCCGAGGAAGACGCCATCACCGGCGTCCCGGATAATGGTTTAATTTATTCGTTTGTGGTGAAGAATGGTTCCCGACTCGGATTTAGAACATTAGCTAGCACCGGCTCGTGGAATGAAGCTCAATACGGGCAAGTTATATTTGGGAACTACCCTTATACTTCCAGTATTTCTAAAGAGTTTTACGCCGCCGCTACTCCGCGATCCTCTTCTAATCCTTTAATAACAAATGGCGTTCGTACGGGCTCCGTCTCCCATATTTTGGCTCTTAAAAATACCATTGATTCTTATACTTACATAAATCCACATTTTATTTATTCTTCGTCGGAAGGGGCTTTATACCCAGGCGCCGGTCGCGATTTTAATAGCATTGATCTCGGGCTTGTGAATATTCCCACCATATTCTATGGTTCGGCGATTAAAAAGGGGACAATAGATCTTAAATATTATATTACTGGAGCACTTTTGGCCCGTGCCCAAGATGAAAATCAAGATGGAGTGCTATATGGCACCTACGGCAGGACTTCGGGCAGCGTGATTGGTCTGGCGCTTTATAACGAAGGTTTTATAATATTGACCAGCTCGCTGAATTTGTCGCGTATCGATAAAGATTATTATACAAGTTCAAGCGGACTCACATCGCCATGCTGGCTATTTTTTGCTCAATCCTTAAGTGGATCAGTTCTTGGGACGGTAGGCGATGATTTAGGACCAGGAATAGATCCTACTGTGGGTCCGATTACAGCGGCTAGCGCCTCTTTCGTGATGGAAATGAGCGGCACCTCCACCACCCAAACTCTCACTATGTTTGCCAATGCTCCTAAGGGACAGTTAAATCAGTCTACAAACCCGACGTTTATTAAGTATACGACGGCTAATTTTGCCAATACTGGTTCAAAAACATATGTTGAAAATGATCAGATGCTAATTAAAAACGTTGTTAGTTCAGCTTATGCTGATCCCACTGGATCATTCCAAAAAGTAACTTATATTTCTAAGGTTGGGATTTATGACAATAGCAAAAACCTAATCGCGATCGCAAAGCTCGCAACCCCAATTAAGAAAACAGTCGAACGCGACTTTACGTTTAAGATCAAGCTAGATATCTGATATCATATCTTTGTGATCCTAGGATTAGACATATCAACCAGTATTACCGGTTACACCATATTAGACAACAAGGGCAATATTGTTGTTTGTGAGCATATCGACCTACGAAAGGAAAAGAATTTCTTTTTAAAGGCTGCCCAGATCGAGGGCACCCTTAACGAATTAAGGTCTCAATACTTTATAGAGAAAGTGTATATTGAACAATCACTTCAGTCATTTCGCTCGGGCTTTTCCTCAGCACAAACGCTTTCGTTATTATCAAAAATAAATGGTATTGTGTCGTGGATCTGCTATAATATCTTTGGAAGCGAACCCTTATACTTCGCCGCCACATCCGCCCGCAAATTATGCGGTATCAAGGTCCCCAAAGGGCAGAAAGCAAAGGCTGTTTCTTTGCAGTTTGTTGTTGACAACGTCCCTGGTTTTGAGGTAGAATACACTAGACATGGAAATCCAAAGGCTGGTTATGCCGACCGGTCAGATAGCTATGTGATCGCAAAGGCAGGCTGGATCCGTGAAAGAGAAGAAGCTAAAGATACTGACTAATGTGTTGGGGACCGGCTACCGGACCAATAACGAATTTCTTTTTAAATGTCCTTACTGCGATCATCATAAGCGCAAATTCTCTATTAACCTCGAAAAGGGGTATTATAAGTGTTGGGTTTGCGATACTCGCGGCAAGAATATCTATCGTGTTATCCGGCGTTTCGGGACAAACAGCGATAAATCACGGTGGCGTGAGTTTACATCCGAGATAGATTATAATAAGCTCGAAGATTTATTTGCCACGAAAATCGAAGAAAAACAAATCCTTGAGATGCCAGAAGGATTTGTGTCCCTGGCAAACAAGGATGTACCACCTACGGGCTTTGCCGCAAGAAACTATCTGAGAAAACGAAACATCAGCAAACAAGATATTGTTTGGTGGAAGATGGGATATTGCAGCGGAGGAGAATACGAAGGTAGAATCATTATTCCCTCGTTTGACGACGAAGGAGATTTGAACTATTTTGTTTCCCGATCTTATGATAAAGCCTATTACCCAAAGTATAAGAATCCTTCGGTAAGCAAGAATATTATATTTAACGATCTCTTTGTTGATTGGAGTTCGGACATTATTCTGGTCGAAGGCATATTTGATGCAATTGTTGCGGGGCGCAATGCAGTTCCAATCCTCGGCTCGACCCTAAATCAGCACTCGGTTTTGCTACGTAAAATTGTTAGAGAAGATGCCGGAGTATATGTTGCTCTTGATCCTGATGCTAAGAAGAAAGAACTGGAGATTATCAAAACCTTACTAGATTTTGACATTGAAGTTTGGAAAGTCGGTATCGGAGATTATGAGGATGTTGGCTCGATGAGAAAAGAGCAATTCAAAAAGTGCCTAGAAAATGCGACCCTTATCACTCCAGACAACTATTTATTGTTGACACTTGCTATGTCTGTATAGAGGAATAAAACATGAAACAGTTATTATTAGAGACGGTAGTCTTAGCAAAGCAGCTTTTGTTACTGCAGGGATCCCGCGAGGTTTATGTTCTTTTGGCGCTTAACAGTGCTGGTGCGC
>Ga0080013_1000734_pt2 | contig 34071 bp, 63 predicted proteins | sample ETNvirenome_6_85_FD_69236 | JGI IMG/M metagenome (GOLD analysis project Ga0080013, IMG submission 69236) | Marine viral communities from the Pacific Ocean - ETNP_6_85 (SPADES assembly) (version 2) | ecosystem: Environmental > Aquatic > Marine > Oceanic | place: Pacific Ocean | collected 2013-06-19
ATTTGTATTTTAAAATCAAAAAATAAATGGGTATCACCCCCAGCTAAACTTGCAAAGAAATTACCAAAACAAGGTTCATCGCTCTATATGGTAGCGGCTCCTTTAGGAATATTTGAGCCAGGGGTAGTTTTAGGATTTGATGGCTACTATGCCGGACTTGATTCCGAAGGAGATATTCTGGTCTCCATGCCAACAAGACCGGGTACTTCCGGCGCTGCGATCTTAAATAAAGAAAATGAAATTGTAGGAATTATCCATAGTGCGATTAGCCGAATAGAAAATGTAGGGATCGGCACCCCAGTTACTGCCGTCCATGAACTATTCGAAACAATCAAGAAATAAAAAACGCTCGGGTCTCAATGACCCGAGCGCCTAGAATCAGAAACCTTAAGTTAGGTTACTGAATCTTAATCTCAACAGGCTTGACTTCAACGCGGGCTGGTACCCTTACCGTAAGAAGTCCGTTTTCGAAATTAGCTTCGGCCTTTGCAAGATCAAGATTACTATCATAATTGACATATGTCTTAGAAAAGTTACGACGTGCAATACGTCTTGAACTGTTTTCATCAATCGCATCTTCCGTGGATGCAGACACAGTAATACTGCGTTTCTCAGGCTGAATGGAGATTGAAAGATCATCTTTAGAAAATCCAGCCAAAGCAAACTCCATCATCGTTTCTCCCTCATCGCTCTTATAAATGTCAGCAACAGGATATCCCTGTGTTGATCGCTGAATCTGTGCGGGAAGATCCGAGAAAAAGTTATCAAAAAAATCATCAAAGACCCGACCACCAAGCAAGCTTGGTATCCGTGAATTTGGGTGGTGGAACGTAGTTAGTGCGCTAGTCATATTGTTTCTCCTATTTTAGCAAGTGTTAAAAGCTAAATGAATCCCTAAGGCAATTCATTTAACCTATAAACAATAGGAGCTAATCTATGAATGTACAAATTTTATTTACTATTTTTTGATCGAAATAAGTCGACTTAATCGCTTGGCTTCTTTTTCAACCCTAACTATCTGTGCGACTATTTCCGGATCGTATTCAACTCGAGACATTCGTTTGAGTTTAGAGATGGTTGATAGTAATGATCTAAGTAAGAACTGCATGTTTCTGTTTCGTCTTCGTGTATAGAGTACAATAGTTTCGTTTTCTTTTCAGCATTACTAGTATCCTCTAACCGTGTATGTTCCGCTGGAACATTTTCAGAGGTTAATCTTTCTTTTTTGATAGAGTTCTTTACATAAATATCAGCTACCGGCCCAGGTTTAGCCGGCTGATTAGCACATGCGAATAATAACAATAGAACATACATTTTTCAATATCCTCGGTTCTTACGTGTTCTGGTCACTGTTTGCCCTAATTTTTGTGTATAATAGGACATTGCAATTAAGTATATCGCTGGACCATACTTAGTCATATGACTTTACCACAACAATACGCTCTCGATGGTTTTTATCTGACAAACTATCATTTATTGCCACCGGGATCACATAATGTGCTCCAAGAAGGCGTTGTCGATCTGGCAAAAGATGCCATACAGTTTGTTACATCAGCAGTTGTTGAGTACGGCACTGCGGCAACGATCGCGGGGGCTCCTGCAGCACCTATCTTAGAAACGATTGTTGATGCAGCCTTTACTGCCGAGGGTGTAGCCAGCACCGTGTCAGCAGTGAATGGTTTAGCTGATAAGTTCGGCGAAGTAAAAGATCTGGTAAGTAAGGTTTTAAATCTTTCATTATCTGGTGGGTTTGATGCATTTTATCAAGACGTATTAGATATTTGGAAAAGTGCTAGTGAGTATTTCGGCGATAAAGCAAGAGATATGTTGGAAAAAACAAAAGATGCAATCTATAAGTTTGTATCAAAATTAGCTGATACAGTTACTGATGCGTTAAAGTTACTAATTCCTGATGCAGTTATAGGTACTGCAGTTGCAGAGGGTGCAGAAGCTCTCTTAAAATCAGTTGCTGAAAATGCATATTCAATGATTACAGGTATCATGGATAAGCTAGGTAAATTTAAAGATACAATCATAGATCCAGCAAAGACGGAGGCCTTTTTCAATGAAGCATTTGATTGGGTTGAGAATGCCATCGAAACAATTCAAAATCCTCCTGAGTCAGGGGATGCTGGGCCAGAAAGTACATTAGGCAAAATTGGTGCAGCTGCTGGAACCGTTGCATCCGCTGCAATCACCGGGCCCTCAGGTATCATGGCAGATGCTGTAAAAAAGAAAGCAATAGAAGCATTAGGCACATTAATAGCAAATAATAGAACGAAAGTTGTTAGTACCGCAGTCTCAGTTTCGAAGGTTTTACTTCCTGCTATCTTCGGTTTATTAGCAAGTTACCAAATTTTAATGAAAGATGAGTGGGTTACAGAGGAAAGTGAAGAACCGGAAGAAGCATCGGAAGAGGGTGAGGAAATCGCAGTTGAGTCGATCCAGCCTGAGTATCTTCTTAAGCGTATCACCGACAGAAAGTATGTTGCCGCAGTATCACTTTCTAAAATGAATAAATCTACTCCACTACTTGAATTCTCAAGCAAAGAAGAAGCTACTAATTGGATCAGGTTAACATTATTGAGGATGTAAAGTAAAAAGGCACCTGCAATTGCAGGTGCCCTTAAAAAAACCAGATTAGTTTTTTTTACTTTGATGTAAGCTCGGAAAACTTCGTGTAACACCACTTAAGCCCGGACCAAACAAATGGTCCAGCTGCGACGCCAACAACGACTCCCCAAGCAAATTCACTGATACCCATGGTATCTCCTTTTTGTTAAATTTTATACAAAATATGTACCCTGAAGGATTTGAACCGACAAGCAATTATTAGTCATAGTTGCTCTAACCAACCGAGTTAAGGGTACGACCGTTATTACGATCCAGTAGTACCCGTTCCAGTAGTGCCGGTTCCAGTAGTGCCTGTAGTACCGGTTCCAGTAGTAGTAGTTCCAGTAGTAGTAGTTCCAGTAGAAGTAGAACCGGTTGTGCCGGTTGTACCAGTTGTAGCACCCGTCTCCGTAGTTGTAGTGGATGAGGTTGTTGTCTCCTCAGCACACTCAGCGCCGGTATCAGCAGTGTCACATTCTTTTTCGCCACAAGCGATAAGTGACAAAGCCAATGCGATGGGTGCAATCATAGTTAGTGTTCTCATATGCTTAACTCCTCTTTTGTGTATCAAGCAAGTTATATTTAACAACTGTTTTAGACTTTTACAAAAAAAATATGAAAGTTTTTATACTATTTATATGCATGAAAGAATTAAGACGATACATACGATTGGTGCTGGAAGCTTCTCAAATGAGTAAACTTAGGGTTTTTGATTTTGATGATACCTTGGCCGTTAGTGATTCAATGGTCCTTGTACAACATACAGATGGGGCCTCCGAGTTATTAACACCAGCCGAATTTAATAGCTATAAACCAGAACCTGGTGATGAATTTGATTTTTCACAATTTGAAGATGTGATTAATCCCCGTGCTGTGGTTGAAGTAACACAAATTTTGACAAAGATTTTAAATGCAGAATTAAAAAATCCTGGTGATCGAAAGATTGCAATTCTTACCAGCAGGGGCCAGAGGGCACAATCAAGCATTCAAGGCTTTTTAGATGAGCTTTTAGGTGGGGCTTCCAATATTGAAATTGTAACATTAGGAAGTAGTGATCCTGCTGACAAGAGGGACTGGATAGATCAACAAATAGGATCATACGGATTTCAAGACGTTCGCTTCTTTGATGATAGTGAAGGCAATGTCGCTGCTGTTCTAGAGCTTAAGGCGAAATATCCAGATATTAAAATACGAGCTCAAAATATAAAGTACGCAGAATCGTATTAATCTTTGAGTTGTTGACCCAAGAGTGTCATCATTGCCCTAGACTTGAGAAAGTCATCAACGGCATCTTTTCGTGATTGTTGTGATGGCCGAGTCTTCACGTGCTTTCGCCACATCTTTCGAAACTTCCTCTTTGCCTTTCTTGCATCCTCAGGTGACATTGCTGCAAGATCAGCGCGTACCTCTTCCGGGGATCTCGGCGCGTCAAAGTTACGTAGAGGGATAATCCCTTCTTCAAAAGCGTAAAGCATATACAATGAATAAACCAACTCGGTCATGACTATTTTTCCTACCGCCTTATTATATCTTAGGTTTTAAAACTTTGCATTTAATTTTATATTTATCAATACTCGGAGACCCCTAATGAATCTAGCAGAATCGATTTTAAGAAAATACATAAGACAGCTTTTAAAAGAAGGTGTTTATGATCCAGGTATCTTCAAGGCCGTGTTCATGGCAGGTGGCCCAGGAAGCGGTAAGTCACATACTGCAAAAGCTGTCTTTGGCGGAGATGTCAATGCTGCCCAAGCTACAGCTACTGCATCAGGATTAAAGCTGGTAAACTCCGATCCGGCATTTGAAATGTTTCTTAAAAAAGCCGGTGTTGATCCTGCAGACTTGGGCACAATATCTCCTGAAGAATTCGAAAAACTTACTGTTGGTAAATCTTCACCTAGAAGTAAAGCCAAACGTTTACGTGATGCACAAAGGGCAGGATACCTACAGGGAAACTTGGGGATTGTTGTTGATGGCACCGGCGATGATTATGCAAAAATTGCCGAAAAGAAAGCTGTGATGGAAGATCTGGGGTATGATACAATGATGCTCTTCGTTAATACATCATTAGAAGTAGCCCAAGAAAGAAATAGAAAAAGAGATAGAAAATTACCTGATGATCTTGTAGAAGAGATATGGCAAGATGTCCAGCAAAACATGGGATCATTCCAAACGCTGTTTGGAAGAAAGAACTTTATTATTGTAGACAATACCGTCTATGGCCCTCTTCCTGAGGAGATTGAAAAGGCCGCTTTGGCTTTTGTTAAGCAACCGGTTCAAAATTCAATTGGTCAAGAAAAAATCCAACAAATGTTATCCGATAAGGGTCCTGAGGCACGATTACCAAAGCAAAGAAGTAATTGATTAGTTAATCAGCTCAAGTTCCGAAGCATCTACCCAGTTTGTTTGAGTGGTCCCATTCCATTGTACAAGAATCATGGTTGCCACTAAACCTCTGCGTATCTTGATAATAATACCCATCCTTCCGGTTTCGGTACATTTCACAAGATTGTTTGACTCAAATATTGACACGTCGGTGCTACCCTAGCTACATGTATATTATACCATAATTTTGTAGGATTTGCACTCAGCTTATTAGATTTCTGTACCAGCGTTCGAGACGACAAAGTCTAAAGAAATAAACTCTAAAGATCTTGTGGGTTGTAACATGATCTTTCCTCTAACGGTATTGTTATCGACATCTAACTGTGTTGTCGTCGACGTATCAATCTGTACCATGAATCGATCTAAGCCTTGCTGCTGCTGAATCCTATTAAGAATTGGATTAACGGCACCCGAGAAACGAGCCAACGTCTTCTCCCGATTCGGTTCAAAGATGAATTTTCTTGCAATATTTCTAACCTGCCGGCGAACCTCAATTAATAACCTTCGAACATTAATACGATCCAGCGCGCTCGCTTTCGCCAAGAGTGTTTTCTGTCCCCAAATTGTTGGGCCACCTTGACCAGGGAATTCCGCGAGGGGATTAATTTTTGCATCGTAAAGTTCATCAAGGTTGTTTCGATTTGTTCTCACATTCACCTGGGAGGCATCTAGTGCACCTCTGGCGAAACCCGCAGGGGCAAACCAAGGATGTGCCACCCTATCATTTAAACCGAATGCTCCTAGGACTGCTACACTTGGAGGTACTGTCACATTTGTTTTCGTTGTCGAATCACGAACGGTAACATCTGGAAAGAAGGCGCCGGCAAAACTAGAGTCTAATCCCCGGTTCTTAAAGTTCTGAACTGTATATGTTACACTTGGCTGTCCTGATGATGAGCCAGTAATTTCCAGATTCAATTCATCAAATTGCCTAATGTCCATTACATAAAATGCATCGAACCTATCTTCAATCGCTTCGACTGTATAGTCCGTTACCTGCGTCTGGCGAATGCCTGGAATGGCTAACAATTGAAAGTCTGTATCGGATTTTTCTTTCAATATATCAACTGCTTTACGATACGCAGAGATTGTTGGTCCACTGGTGCCACCCTGGTTTGTTGTATCACCCATTTCTAATTTGATCGCAGGATCCAGTAATCTTGCTTTATCCTCGTTAAAGACATTGATACCGTCGAACCCACCCTGTGTAAATAGCGAGAACTTGAAGTATCCCTTTGAGGCAAGGTCGCCAAAGTCTTTTGAGACATCGAGGAACCGACCGGTTTGTGTGGTACCATCAGCCTTTGTCACAGATGAAGCAAGTGAACCATCTCTTTGGTAGGTCGCGGCTTGCCATTCTTTTGAATCAACGACATCGCTAGAGTTTGTTGCGACTTGTACGTTTTCTAGTGTGAACTTATTATTATTAAAAATATCACTATCAAGAACTATTCCACCATCGTCTGCAGTTCCCGCATTGTCTCCGACCCATGGGTTTCTATAGCTTGTATGAAACATTGGCATGTAATTTGTAAAGGATTCGATGGGTGACTTTTGTAATATAGGCGAATCATTCTTATTTGGTTCAGTCAACTTATCAACCGGCTCAAACTGCACGCCCCAATAAAGTTGCCCATCACTTTGCTTCGAGATACCGGTACCGACCGCAACATTTTTGCGGAACGGCACGGGCGGTTCAATTGCCCTATCTTTCCACTGCGATTGAGATACATACATAACATCGCTTGGTGTAATTGACGACGTTGAAACAAGCAAACGATTGCCTGAAGAGTCTGTACCTGATGTTACTAAATGGTGTGGGCCGCGAAATCCTAGAGGTAATACATTCTGGCTAATTTCGCCATCGTCAACCTCGGTTGCCATTTCGACTCGAATGTAGTTTGACGCGTTCGGAAACTTACCGGCAGTAACTAGCTTTTGACTCCCAGGACGTTGGTCAAAATCATAGTAGGTATTCATATCACCTATCACACGAGCAATATATCGTGTAGACTCAGGATCGAGTGATAATCCTCGATATGACTCAAGGGCCTGTATGTTCCTATCATCATCACCAAACTTTCTAAGAACAAGATCAAACTTACCAAATTTTTCATTCGGGTTGATGGACTTTTGGATATTTTCTATAGAGATCTTTAATTTATCATTTGGATAAACACCGTCATCTAAGCAATGAATCTTAAAAATGTTCTTTGCGGCTCCACCAAATTTCTGTGAAATAATCCATGGTGAAAATGCAGTCCTAAAACGATCTTCAAAGTTTTCATAATTCGGCTGTGTCGAAGATCCAGCATTTCTACCTGCAGCACCGGTTAAAATAAAGGCAGCTTCCTCTAAAGCCGTATTTGATGCATTAACAGTGAGGCTCATTCCCTGAAGGCCGGAGGCAGTTACTACTGCTTCGGCATTATAGATGTCATAATGACGATAGAGGTAATGTCCCTTAGACTCAATCTTAAGTGGGTCTGTGTTGAAAACATTGGTAAAGTAATTCGTCGCAGCCGGATCAAAAGAAGCGGTTAAGACATTCTTGCCTTCGCTGTCGGTTTGTTTCAAGCCATTTAATAACATGACAAATTCTGAAGTGTTTATATCAACGGACCCGATTAACGCTCCGCCGCATGAATCAGTTGTGCTGTCAGGCTTACTAGCATATACACCTGCAGTTGCTGTGATAGCCGAAGCTGAGTTGTGCGAGACAACGCTAGACGAAAGCGTGAGTGTGACCCCATCGGGTGCAAGGAGTACTCCTCGGATGATCGGGTGTGCAGCAGCATTACCATTTGCACCACCATCGAACTGGTTAGCAGTCCCGTCAGTCGTACCCTCAACGCTTAGATTAGTAACGCTACTGGCATCGCATGCAGTGTTTCCTCGGGTACCTCCACCTACCTGACGCACTTTAATCACGCCGCCGGCAGCTGCCGCGTCAACAGTGAGTGAACCGTATAGTTGACCATGACCATAAGTTGCAGACTCAATGCAAGCTTTGAGAGAGTTGGCATTCTGATCCACGGTGCCGCCGCGTTTGAACTGCGGTGGGTCCGAGGCCAAATTTTCGGTGCCATCGGCCGTATAAGCGACGCTGTTGCCGAGGTAATCGGTTATCGTGAGGGTCTGCACGTCGCCAACTGTGCCTTCGATCGTAATTGTTAATCCCGCCCGTGTCGAATCAGCACCAGTGAAAGAGGCCGGCATTCCTGCACTACTCAGCACCGTACTTCCAGCAGACTCCGACATAAACGCGCCTAGGAAATACGACCGACCGCCCAATGTGCCATAAGCGTGGCTATTGGCACCGACGATGCCATTTGCTTGAGGCAATTGAGAACCAGCAACGAATCCTGCGTATGTTACTTTACCGGCATTAGTGCCCGCGTTTGTGCGGATCTTACCATCACCTGCCCCAAGAACCTTAAGGTAAGTCCCTGCATCTCTATTCTTCATCCATTGCTGTACAGCTAATGGACCAAATTTTTCACCGTCGGTCGCACCAAAGACACCTGCAAATCCTGGGTACGAAGCAAATGTAATTGGTACAAAAGCGGGTCCTCGAACCGACGTTCCAATTACTACTGCCGGGGTTCCTTGAGGCTCTGTTGGTGTAGGACCACTAAGATCAATTTCTCTTGTATTGACCCCGGCGCTACGAAAAGATAATTCAGCCATTTATGTTACTCCATTCCATTGTATAGATATCATTCTAGTATGTAATCACACTGGTAAATAAATATTAAACGCTTATGTTAAACACTTTGCGATTGTTGGATATACTTAGCACTCAATCTAAAGGATTAACAATGTTCGAATATCGAAAGTTTTTAAAAGACCAGAAAGGCCTTACTGCTGTTGAGTATGCTTTTCTTATTAGTGTTTCTGCAATGGGACTTTATCTTCCACTCTCTATTGCATTTAACGAGTTCTCTACAGCTGCAGATGTTTTGGTAGGTGCGCTTACCATAGTTTAATTGAACATCCATGCACGTTTCTTTATAATAATTTCCAAATACAAACAAGGAGAAACACATGAGTGGCTTAATTGAACAACTGAAAGAATTTAACATTGAAGACGATGCTAGCGTTAGTTTCACATGGACCAGTGGAACTGATATCTGGCATTGTAATGACGATTGGCATGATGATGCATATGGTAATACCGGTGTGATTCAGGCGCTAGCGGAAGCTGTTACACAAGGCGTTTTCTACGAGAACGGTAATAGTGTTATAGAAGAGCTCCGTGACAATGACCTACTTGAAGCTTATGAACGTGATGATTCAGGCTTCACAGATTTTGTTGCAGAAACCATTATGGAAAACATTTGGGATTATGACTGGATTGATCGTAACGTAACGAAGTATGATCATAAAAGAGGCTGGGTTGACATGTCTTTTGAACTGTCGGCCCCATGGGGCGTTCTTAAGGAGTGTGAAGAATACTTCGGCTCCGATTGGACGGCATGTACGCGTACAAAAAAAGGCACGAGTGTCTCTGTAGGCGACTAAAACCCCAGCCTCTTTAGCTCAGTTGGTTAGAGCAGCGGACTGTTAATCCGCGTGTCACTGGTTCGAATCCAGTAAGAGGCGTATTATCCGAGGCAAAGATGAAGACAGGATTTACATGTGGCTGTTTTGACATGATGCATGCCGGCCACATGCGTTTACTAAAAGATGCGAAATCAGCATGTGATAGACTCATCGTTGGTGTTCAAAGAGATCCAACAATAGATCGACCGGACACCAAGAATGCCCCTGTACAAACCTATGAAGAAAGAATTGAGATGGTCATAGGATGCAAGTATGTTGATGACGTTGTATTGTATGATACGGAAGAAGATCTGTATAACTTGTTACAAGATCTAAACCCAGACATCAGGGTTCTAGGAACGGACTACATAGATAAACCGTATACGGGTGATGACCTACAGATCGAAATTTATTATCATAAAAGAGATCATAGTTGGTCATCAACTGATTTACGAAATAGAGTATTTCTCGCAGAAGCTACACGTAGAAACGTAAAGTGGTGTGGCTGTGACTAACCTCTTCTGCGGCGCTCAAAAAGACTAACTGCAGCTGGGTCATATTTCACAATAATTTTACGAACCACGGCTTTCTGTTTCGCTGACAAACCCCTTCCATCCTTAAGTTGAACAAGAATACTTTCTAGGAAGCTATTTGATCTTTGTGCTAGCGCGGACTCGATTGCAGCCTTCTGCTTATCATTTCTTTTATCGCCACCGCCGGCACCCATCGTGCCCCATGGGGGATTTAGACCGTAAGTCCCTCCCCCAAACCGCCGGCCAAAATCTGCACCACCACGGGTGACGTGACCTTCATCATCATAGATGTTGCCTTCATCATCGACGTATTGCTCATACTCTAGAAGGGCTGCTTCAGCAACTGTCTCCTCACTAAATGCAGCTGCTAGTTCTTCAAGCTCTGCAAAGCAAACCTGCGCCCCTCCGGGGCGGTACCGGGGGTGTGTCTGTGGCAAGTCTCCGCTACCAACCCAAAGACAATCAGAGCCGAAATCGTAATCACCGTCTGCCACCACCTGGCCGTCTACAAGAACTTGAATATAGGCACCTTCGTTATCTTGACCGGTAGATCGAATCTCAATGCCCCCAGCATTATACATAGAATGAGCGCTTGACCAATCCAATTCGTTTTTAGTGTCATTATAAATTTCACTGATGATCTGTCTTAGTTGTGTTTTTGTAATTTTCATTATCTTGGAGTCCCACCCTGAACGCCAAGAACGGATGCCAAGGAATTGTTTATATCGTAGAGCAGCTCGAGCTGTTCCATGATTACATCATCGCCGTCGCCGTATACGCTGGAACCACCGTAGTCCTGAAGCTTGGCGATGACAGTCATGAGCAGCGACTTGGCATCTTTTAGCATCCCGTAATCGGCGCGGCTTGATTCGGAACCGTCCCATGTTTCCCTGAGGAGCTGTGCTTTCTCTTCTTTGATGATTCGCTTAAGTTGTCGTTTTGTAATCTTCATTTTATACCCTTTATTTACCAAGACATTCCGTGATCTTCGCCATCTTGAATGGCGTCTCTAATGTTAGAGGCGAGTTCTTTTCTATCACTCATACTCCACTCATCCAAGCCAAGTTCAACTAATTTTTCCCAGGCTTGTTCCGCTTCTGCCAAGTTATCTTCATCCCATCCGATGGCATCACCTATGAGGTCCATTCTGGGCTCTTCCTCGAGATAGCTAGCCTCTAGCCAATTCATAAGATCATGTACGTTAAGCTGATCATCTGTAGCATATTGATATGCATATGTACCATCGCCTACGCCACTCATGTATACTTCAACTTTTTCCCACTTTGTTGAAAAGCTTCCGTCGGCACTAGTATCCACCTCAGTAATAAGTTTTCGTTTAAACTTTTCTCGAAGCAAAGATTCTTTGATAATTCTTCTAAGTTGTCGTTTAGTAATCTTCATTTTATCCGCCTAAATTGTCGTTGTTTAGTAATCTTCATTTTATCCGCCTGATGTCGCTATTTGGTTTCGTACATCACTAATAACATCCCACAACTCCTCAGCATCTTCTTTTTCTGGACTATCAAATTCAATCTGCGCCCATGCTGGGGCTACTTTTTCGAAAGCAACGCCAGCTTTTCCATTACCAAATTTAAAATGATCTTCATTTTCGTTATCAAATTTTTCTAGGGCATCGTCAAGTGGCGAATTTCCAAGTATTGGCCAGTTGCTACGGGACATCTCTGAACCTTCGATTTCTAAACCATCATCATTAGACAACGTCCACCCTCCCCTGACTCCAGCGCGGAAGGTCCATCGGTCGTTGGTGGCTTCAAAATCATTCATAGTGATGACCTCCTTAAGGAGCAGGGTTTCCCTAATTAATCTTCTAAGTTGTCGTCTTGTGATTTTCATTTTAGGGGTTCCCCGACCTTGCTATAGCATCTTCATAGTTAGTCATATAGTATTCATTATCTGGGTGTGCCGGTGGCTTGCCGTCAGCGCCGTCGTTATAGCCCATTTCCATCATTTCCTCATCTCCGCCACCGCTTAATTCGCTGAGTGTGTCGACCATGGCATATGAAAAATCGGCCATGCCATGTTGTCCGGGATCTACTCTTGCGAGTATACCATTATACCAATATTGTCGTGCAGCTGCAGGTTTTCCGGCAATTTCAAAGGCTTCCTGAACTAGCTCGCCAATTTGTCTCATGATGTCTTCAAATTCTTGTGCACTATCTTCATTTCGCTCATTAAGAAGTCTAGACTTCTCTTCTTTGATGATTCTCCGAAGCTGACTCTTGGTTATCTTCATTTTAATCCCTGTTCTGCGTAATGGCGTTCAAACGTTCATCAGCATTAAATATCTTCTCATAAGCCTCAAATACCATCTGAAGTGCTTTTTCTGCACGATGATCTGGGGTTCTTGCAGCAATCTCTTCGATATCGGCGATGACACCTTCAAGCTCCATCATAACTTTTCCAACTTTATCACCAAGCTCACGGGCCAAAAGCTGTTCATCACTAGTGCCTACTTCACGAACAGCCTTCCCTAATGCCCTCTGAAAGTCTGTGGAGGCTATACTTTTTAATGGCATAAATCCATCGGTTAAATTAGGCAAGAATGCCTCAGCTAATGTTCCAGCCTTCGCATGAATCTCATGCACAGTGTATGGACTATACCCTAAATTCTTGATGAATGATTTAATAATGTCATCCGAAATGCTTCTAATCAAACTCGTAATCCGTTTGTCCGAAGCAGCCCTAAGCTTAGGAGAGATTGTTGCAAGATCATCCAGTAAAATATCAACTGCATCATTAATCGATGATGTAAACTTAACGACATCTGAGGCGCTGACTTCACCGGCCTCTTTCATAAGCAATCGTTGTAGTCTGCTTTTACTAACTTTCATATTACTTGAGCTTTGTTGGTCGACCCAACGCGGTACCGAGAACTGTTAGCATTGTCAAGAACTCTTTGGTTCCCATTCCGGAAGGCTTGTCAATTATGTGAACGCCTGTGTGGTTAGTGGAGCCACCGGTTCGTAGTCGCTGTCCGGACCACCGATGGTGCCCATCAATAATCTCACCATCGTTAGATGCGAACGCTCCACCCATATCTTCGCCGGTATTGAGTAATGCAAAGAGAAGAGTCTTTGCAGCCTTAACGTTTGTCTGCGTCGGCTTCATCTCGGTGTTGGCGAGAGATTGGTTCATGGCAACACCAGCTTCATCACCTTTGTTTCCCTTACCTTTCGTCAAGAACTTCTTAGCGGTGCCTTTGATGGCGCCAATATCGATTGAACCCTCATCACCCAGGTTTGGTGCACCGGACATGACCGCACCGGGACCAACAAAGGGAAACCGCTCATCCGACTTAAGCTCCATTAGGCCGGCCATTTTTCTCCATTGCTCCATGACGCGTGATTCTTGGGCTGTTAAAGACTCGTTCTTTTCTTCCGATTTCTTGACAGCTTCTTCTTCTTGTTCAGCATCTGCAATTTCTTCGTATTCAAGATACTCTTCGAAGTCGGGTGTATCCCCACCATGATCAGCGCCGATGTCAATGTTGATTGCGCCTGGCTCCGACAATGCATCCGCCACAGCCGCTCCATCGCCACCCTCAAATGCTGGCATCTCTGGTTTTGCGTAACCCTCGGAAGAACCGAGCGATGAAACTATACTTTTAACGTTGGCAACAAACTCTGATTTACCGTCAGCACCCCAGATCTCCTCGGCCAATGCCTTCAATCCCTCAGCATTACCAGCGCCTCTCTTCTTAAGTTCACCACCTGCCCAAACTGTAGCAGAACCTAATGCACCAATAAGTTTATCAGCACCTTCGGTCTCACCAACCATGATATCCCATACCGCAGCAGCGTCCATGTCATTAATATCCGCGTTGCTATCGGGAATTGTATGTTCTTTAAGGAGAGATCGTGCCTCTTTAAGAATAATGGAACGTAATTCACGTGCACCAATCTTCTTTACACGCCGAACCGGTTGCACCCGATCCAGCTCTTCGTTAATAATTCGCCGAATATGGCTTCGGGTAATTCGCATTGATAACTCCTAATCCTACATTAAATATCACGTAAACAATTGAATTTTACACACAAAAAATCGGCGAGCTATGCTCGGCGGCTCGAGGGCAAGTTGAAAGCGGCGCTACCCTAGTTGCGCCTTCCTTATTCGAACCCAATAAACTTATCATACAGCTCGTCATACAGTGTCTCTATTTGAATTGCAACCCATGGATCAAGCCTAGTATCGTATTCAACAAATGCCTCTAGAACCAACGGAAGGACTTTGGAAAGGAATTCCCCCCTTCCTTTTTCGCATTCATTATAAGACGTGTATGAGGCCTCTTCAGCGTGGCGCATCTCAGCGGCAAGCGTTTGATCCAGCTCATGCCAATCGTCAACGAAATCAGCGATCTCATCTTTAGGAATTGTGCCGGTTTGGATTGCCAACACCACAGAAGGCGCCGGCTTCTCCACCATCACCTAGGTTCCCCAATCCATCCAGCCTTGACGTTACCCATCAGGCGTTCAAGGAGCTCTTCCAGCTTGGCATCACCCATCCCCTCGCCGGTAAACCCTTCATCGTAAAGATCATGCCATAATTTTTTGAGGATCTTCTCAATCGCGATATTGGCGGTCTCCATGAGTTTCTCGCTTCGATCATCAGAAACGTACTCACCCTCATCCTCATCAGCCTCGCCATACAAGCGTGCGTTCTCGGCACCGGTGCTGAACCATGTGTCCTGTGCATCGGTATCAAATTCACCCTCTTCATCAACGCTGTCTTCAGTAAGCCATGGTAGGATTTGACTCCAGCCATGGGGAACCTTTCGACCGCCGCGGCGTGAGGTACTCCGGTGGAGCTCTTCTTTAATGACTCTTCTTAACTGTCTTTTTGTGATTCTCATTGCCACCCCTCTACAATACCTAGTAGCTCTAGATAAGCTTCCTCATTACCCAAAACCTTAATTAGATCATCGATAGCTGAGTGAAGTGCCCCTAACGCCTGGCCAGGGTTTGCTGGTGCCCCCTCTTTTTGAAGCTTGGCCTTCTCTTCTTTAATGACTCTTCTAAGTTGACGCTTGGTAATCTTCATTTTCTACCTTCTAGTATTCGCTAACATCTTTCGGTCCGCCCATCGTCTTCAACATATTGGCCAAGTCCTCGTCGGTCAGCTTGTCAGTTGCGGGGTTGGACTCGTCAAAACCCAAGCCGTATGCTTGAAGCTCCTGAAATAACGCCATCCGATCCAGAAAGGGATAGATGTTTTGTTTCTCATGAAGTTTCCGTGACTCTCGGATAATTCTTCTAAGTTGCCTCTTTGTGATTTTCATAATCTATGGTATCCTCCGCCACCTGGGCTGGCAAATAAGTCACTAAGGGCTTCATACGTTTCATTGTCGGCTTCATCCCATGCGCTTCCATTCCATGTCATATATGCTTCCGACCCCCAGGAACATCGGTCTTCGGCGTTCCAGCACCATACCAACATGCCCATGGGTGAAAGCCCAAATAATGATTCTGAGAAAACTTCTTCCTCTGTTGGTCGAATACCATCAGGAAAATCTTCAGGATGTTCTGAGCCATGTGTCCATGGAATCAGGTTTTTTTCTAATACTGCCATGGCATCTGGGAATTGTTGCCAGGCATCTGCCGCAGATATAGACTGCGCACCACCCATACCTTCACGCAACTTACGCCTAACCAGTCGTCGGACCTTGGTCTCAGCAATCAGCTTTGCTTTTTCTTCTTTAATAACCCTTCTTAGTTGTCTCTTGGTTATTTTCATCTAGATATTCCTTATTCTCATGGTTGAAATCCTATAGCACGGAAGTATGCACTGGGATCATATAGTTCAGGTTGTGTCTGCCTATCCTCCCGGCCTTGGCCGAGTAGTTCATATAAGACATTCTCCATCCACATAGCCAATGGTTCACCCACCGCGGCCAATTCCTGTGGATCATCAGCAATAACCATGTTGCCATACCTCGAAACAATTTCTTTCCATTTGGCTATAGTCTCCGGGCTTGTCATGTTGACTTTGCTCCATCCCTCAATTTTCGGACCAACCTCATTACCGCTTGCATCGATGGCCACTATTTCAGAACGCATTCCATCATCATATAGGCGTACACCTACTTCTTGACCAGGGGCATTCTCACGTAGCGTACGCCGAACCAGCCGCCGGACCTTGGCCTCAGCAATCAGCTTGGTCTTCTCTTCTTTGATAATTCTTCTTAACTGCTTCTTGGTGATTCTCATCGTGTTGTCTCCTTAGTTTTAATTTTAAACATATGACCACCCATCTCTCCAGTCTGGCCACTGTGTATTTAGCCATCCATTCTGGCCCTCAAGGGGTGCAGCATCGTATTCCATAGCTGTCCCTGGCATTGAAGTTTCAATATGGGTTATACCTCGTTCACTCGCCCATGCAGAAATATCAGATTCATCCACAAGTATAGTAGCTTGAGTATTCAGTTTTAAAGTTGATCCGTCTGGGGCCTCGAGATATGCATTTGACTGCCCGTCATCTAGCATCATCGCGGTACCACCGCCGTCCATGGCTTCACGCAGCCTACGTCTGACCACGCGCCGGACCTTAGTCTCAGCGATCAGTTTAGCCTTCTCTTCTTTGATAATTCTTCTTAGTTGTCTCTTGGTTATTTTCATGTGGGTTCTCCTATTGTGCCGCGACCAACGTCGCTCATCATTCCCTCTAAAATATTAAGTATGTCGCTGTTCTCCAAACCTGCAGTGTGATACAGTTCATTTAGAGATATGGTTATATCCCTGACCCCTTTCTCCACGAGTTGCCTCTGTTTTCTGGAATAGGTTACCACCTCTGGGTATATCACAAGAGCTGAAGGTTCATCTTCGGGCTCGAGTACAACCTCAACGTCCGAACCGAACGGGATTGATCCGGCAGGGAGGTCTTCCAAGTTGCTTATCTGAAAGGGTGTATTGGGACCCAGGCTAGCAACGATATTCTCAAGCTCATCCTCGTTGTGGGCCATCTCTGATTGGCCACCGTAAATGACGGCGACGGGGAAACCCGGATCGGTCTGCTCGAATCCACGGTTCATATCGACATACTCTCTAATGATCTGTCGAAGGTACTGGTCTTCTCTTATTCGCATACGGTATCCTTTATTCACCTAGATAAATATACACCTTTTTGCGAAAGGTTAATGGTTTCATTTCCCACGAGTCTCGAGAAAAAAATTGAGCAGAAACGGCAGTTCGGTTTTAAAAATGACTCGAGAAAAAAAATTACGGAAGCTAAGACCGATGGCCCCCCAGCGGCCCCACAGAGTATGCAGGAGGGGCCCAGAGAGGGGCCCAAGGGGGCCTTCTAGAAGGGGCCCGTTCGGGCGGCCCCACCCGTCATAGGTTTCGGCAGCCCCAGACTGCCCCAGTAACGAAGCCCACGAGATAGACGTAGACGAGGAAGCAGGTCATCGTGGCTCATTGAAGCTGATGGACAACCCAATCAGCACGCCTAGAGTGAACCCAACCGGTGTGCCTAGGTATAGTATCGCTGTGCTGAAGTCAACGTATTCAAATCCCATCTCTATCTCCTTCTTTACTCTACCCTTATGGTGAGTGTTTCTTGTTTTATGCCACGCACGGAATGCGCTCTCCATTGTTACCTATCTGTATTTAATGCCTGTATTTAATATATTAAAGTACAACTGTATACAGTGCAAACACAAAAGGGTCCCATGACTTGCGGGAGACCGGAGGAAGCTGTAAGGAAGGTAGCCTCTCCGCCGTCATGGGACCCGGTGCTTTAGGCGTTGTTACGCGCCCGTTGCACCACTTCAACCACCTTCTTACCGATTTGGCTGTGAAGGAGCTTGATGTTTGGAATGTTTCCGCATGCGCTAACCTTAGTCCAGAGGCTTACAAGTTCCTCCCCAGACAGAAGCGCGGCGAACTTACCAAGGCTGTGTGCCCCAGTAACATTGAGTTCATTGTTGTTACACCATTCAACGATACCATCTACCAGACTGAACCGGCGATCCGTTGACATGGCAGCAACTTTGCTTTCTACATCTTCCCAACGTTCGATGACATCCTCAGCGGATACGTTCATCTCATAGTTCTTGGTGAAGTCGACCATGGCGATCGCAGCCTCAGGGCCAACCAACCCCATTGCGATGCTGTATGCACCCTGTGGCGCAGTGGCACCTGCCCAATCGCTTGGCGCCATGCCAGCATGGGTCAAACACTTGGACACCCGGTCCCAAGTTGCGGGGTTAGGGAGGATTGAACCAGGCTCAGCAGAAGCAGGATCGACCCGCAGGTGGACCGGGTGGTTGCGAATGAACTCGACGATGACCGGGTCAACATTGTCCTTAGCCCAAGTCAACCAATCTTCAGTGGTTGGTGCGAGGTCAACGACGAGGAACCGGCGTTGCATTGCAGGGTCAAGGTCTTCTGATTCATACTCAGCGCCGAAGTTACCGGCAGCCAAGACGCGTGTCTCGGGGTGGAGACGATAGGGTTGACCATCAGGTCCGTTGCCCATCTCTCGGTCCAAGACCAGTTGGAACGCGCCATTGAGGACCGGAATCATTGCCCGGTTGATCTCATCGAGGAAGAGCACGACCGGTTCGCGGCAAGCGCGAACGAACCATCCGTACATCGCGTTACTGGCAACACCGGTTTCCTTGATACGCTCAAGGTCCGGGATGCCCGCCATATCGCCTTCCTGCATCACAGCAGTACGAACGTCGATGAGGGGTAGTGCGAGCACTGTGGCCACATCCTTACCCAAGGCTGACTTACCGATACCGGTTGCACCCTTCATCAGGATTGCCTGATCGGGTGGCAGCAGAGGCGCGATGTGTTTAAAAGTTGAAATATCCATGTAGCTAACTCCTTTGACCTTTTAGGTCTTTCCTTCCTTACATTTATATTATACCACAAATCCCATACTTTTACACTCGCGTGCGCGCCTCGGTGAAAAATAAATTGGTCGCCATGGGGGAGGAGGGGGAGTTCGGTCTGCTCGCTCCGCTGTAGAGCGCGGGTTTCTGGCCGATACGGTCCCGGTGTGACATTTTGTCATTCTTGACTTGGTTGACTCTTTGTCAAAAAGACCGATTCGGTATTGACATTTTGTCAAAATCTGCAGTACTCATTGACATTTTGTCACAGCGCCTAACTTATACGAACCATCTTCTGCGTACGCTATACCCCTCCGGTCGCTGACCATACTTTGTCCTGGTGGGCACCTATCGTCAATGCTGCCCTCCTTGTCTGCCTCCAATGGCTGGTTGACCACATCTGTCGAGCCAGGAGCGGACATGTCCTTTAGTGCATTAAAAGCTAGAAAAAGAACAAAAACGAGGAACCCAGTAATGATTAAACCACCCCAGAATAGGAAGGAGTCGAGGTCATTCGCCCGGGAGACCTGATAGTGTTGGCGTATACGCTTTCTCAACCTCATAGGTGTGCCTTTAAGGACCGATGGTACCTGATGGGAATAGAGCGAATAGGATAGGTGCTGTTAATAGACATGCTATAGATAATACGATGATCGTAGATATGAATATTGTTAGTGCGATCTTTATCTCTTCTCTATCCATTGTTCTTATCTCTGTAATTCTTATTGTTTGTTGCGTTTGAGTGTCGTTTGATGGGTGTCTATTAAGTTGAGCCATGCTGTCCAAGACGGTGCTGTCACGCCACATGGCCAGAGGACGATCACCAATGTTGGTTCAAGGACCTTAATAACCACACCGACCCCGGAATATCGAGTCGGATAGGGTCTTGCCAATCGGACTGGGTGATCACATGATGTGACCAGATCATTTAACTTTGCCCCAGTTTCTGGCCATGGTATATGTTTAAGCTCTCTTTCTGCGATCTTCTTCTTTTACCCATTGCGTATTGCGTTTAAAGCGTTGCGGTTTCGGGATTCGAACCCTCTCCTAACAGGTCTAAGGCACACACCTTTTTGCTGTTGGCCCTCTACCGAACTGCTGTGTGGCAGCGAGGAACCCGCATATGTGGTGATGAAATGACGGGATGAGCGGGACTTGAACCCGCGCTCTTCGGCGTGACAGGCCGACGTTATAACCAACTTAACTACCACCCCAGAAAAGGAAGGGCTATTCATATTCAACTGTTGTGTTTTTCTTGATGCCTGTCATGACAGATTGATTTTCAACACCAACGAAGTCTAAAATATCCTTGACCCCGGTTTCTGTATTTAAAGAATCGACATCAAACATTCTTACGTTATCCGGATGTCTCTCAATAAAGATGTCTGCAATCTTATAGTAGTCGTCATAGTACAACTTAATTGCATCTTCCAGACTTACATCATTATACTTCGGGAATGCATCATCCCATTTATCTACCTTCAATGTAGGATCATCATGGTTTTGTAGAGGATTATTATGTTGTCTTTTAAACTTCTTCATGAAGCTCTTGATTACATCCTCTTTGTTTCTTTTCATGATAACAAATTTGAAGTCATATCCTTCAGCCAATACCTCAACTTCTTCTAGGCTCTTCATTAGGAACCCGATGTATGAAAGATAATATGTGCCAACGTCGCCCACCAAATCGAACAAATGGCTTTGATGATCCAGTTGCCCATACTTCCATTGCATTCTCCCTTGATCAAGAGTCCATGGAAGGATAGGGCTCATTTCGTGTGAAACAAGCGCATTAGGTTGGCTATTCAAGAGCAAAGCTAAAGATGCGGTGCCACAACAACCACACCCCATTCCATAAACAAATTTCTTCTTTCTCATAGTCTTTCTCTAGTTTTTTTGGTTGCTATCCTAAGTGCGGATTTAAAGCGATGCCGATGCCTGGACCTTTCGGAAACCTTTTTCTGATAGCGTCTGGCTCAAAAGATTCATGAGATATGCCATGTTCGTTGTAGACATAAGCACCCCCGATAGGATCGACTATCGTTTCATCTAAAAATCCGTATAAATCTCTATATTCATCCTCATCAGTTGATAATATATGTTGAGTAAAAGCATTCATAAACCCATAGTTTCCTCTACATTTAGTAACTGGGTTTGCCACGTCGTGAATCCCTGCAAAGATTACGTTGTTATATTCAAAGCTAGCTTTTGCTAAATTTATGGCGCCTAGGTCCTTTGGTCCATCAATAAAAATAGCTACCCTTTTATTTTTTAGTTCAGCAATCTTTTTAGGAAAAATAGAAAAAGAATCCCCGAAGTGTATTTCAACATTTTCATATTTTGATAGCCTACGCTCAACATCATCATGATAGGGTTGCCGATTAAACTCGCATGTAATAACTTCACCTGAAAAATTCTTTAGCCAAATTTCAGTAGAGTTGCCACGGCTCATACCTGATTCTAAAATTACATCAATATCATACATCTCACAAGCACTCAGAAAAGCAAACCCCTCTGCATAAAAAATGCCTGAAGGCTGGAAGAGATGACCTTCCATGCGTTTAGAAAAGCGTTTTACATTTTTTCCGCATGCTTCCAAAAAATGTTCTTTTTTCCCCCAGGTAGAAAATGTACTCTTTTGTTTTGGCATTGTTGTGTGGTCAAACATCATCAAACCTCTTTATTATTCTTAAATGGTGAGACACCTGTGAACCCGTGCCTCCCTGCGGTTGATGTGATTTGCGTCGTCGTATAGGTTATCAAATCTTGTGCCCTCTCCGGCTCAATCACATCGTTAAAAAAAGGGTGGGAGGTTTAGCACTTCTATTCTCCCCACTCGTGACCATCAAGCCTTTTGAGCCTGTCCCCTTGCGGGTTACTAGATGTAAGCACACCGGAATGTTTAAAACCGTTCACGAGCTTTCTCCCTGTTCTTGGCCTTTAAGGACCACGGAACAGCACGTCATACTGTCACTCTGACATTCTGCGCTTCGTTAAGTGAGCTGTACACTTCACCTTGTCGTTACGCGTCGTACTTCCAAGCCTTGGGAGGATGTCCATACGACCCCTTTCGGGACGATAGTCTCGTTTCCGATTCTACCAGAGAGTCTTCTATCACCGACAGTTAGATTCTAGAGGCGTTTATTCCTCCTTCCCAAGCCATTCAGTTTGGGTTGCCTTATCCCGTTTCCACGATGAACCTACAAGTCCGTGGATACCCTCAGCAGCATTCCTCCAGTGGTATGGAAGCTCATGCCTTGGATCACTGGACGATATTCAGAGGTACCACCCTCCTTAACTCGTCCCCCCTCTTAGCCAGGCAGCGACAATTCGTAAGAACGAATTCTTCCTGAGCGGGGTTTTCTCTATCATCAACTTTCGTTAATGTTTGGAGGTCGGTAATTCCATCCAAGTTTATAGACCCGAGAACCTGGGTCATATTAGCAATGTAAAAGATCTGAGGGGTTTGTTTGATTCCCCTTATGTTCTTATAATATCAAAAGTGTGGCGGTTGTTCAAATGTTTTTAAGCTTTTTCATAGTTTCTTTCCACTCTTTAACAGGGACTACTATGTCAAGAGGAATGGCATATCGCCGGCGGTCTTTAGTGTTTAAGACCGAATACACTGGGAAGTCATTGCCTCCATGATGAAGCTTATCTCCAAAAAAAGATATGGGTGAGATGCCATGCCTGTCCCTAATAAAGGTGATCGCCTGTGACTTATCATGTCCCATAGGGTAAATGTCAATGCTTATTTCTCCGCCGATGGTACAATCAAGCTCTGGGAACCTTTGCTTGACTTCATCTCTAAGTTCCTTTCTTTCTCCTGACCCAAGATCCCAATGGCAATATTCTTCCCTTTGCTCTTGTGTGCAGTTTCTTCCAACTGTACTAAAGTTCAATAAGCTTGGGCGTACCTCGATATGATTACCTGTCTTGGTATGATATTCAGTATGTGTGATCTTCTCTTCTAAAAAGCTATACAGCTCTTTAGGAAACGTAACCTGCTTTCCATGTAGCAAAGTACCATTTTCATAATATTGGTTGCCAGCGCATGTGAATACACCCTTGACCAAGATCAAGACCCTCTTAGGTACCTGCTCTAATACTTTAGCGTAATCGCTTCCAGTCACAAGATATACACTATGCTTCTTGCAGAATGGCAAGAAGAATTCTGTAAACTCATCTGTCATTCTTTGCCTGGACGGAGTGAGCGTTCCATCAATGTCAAATACAAAAACTCGTTTCATTCTTTACTCTCGTTGATTAAGTGAAGTCCATGGGCATATTGGAATGTCGTTCCCATCCTTAAATCTGACCAGAAAACTAGCACATTCTCCTGTGACTTTGGGTGGGGATGTGAGCTGTGCCAATCGGACATGGTGGACGGGAGCTTCTCAACGGCATGACCGGGAGCCATGGCGATAACCAAACCCGGTCCGATATCCTCGATATCTTTGTGTGTTACCAGATCACCTACTTTCATTGATTGCCACAACATCTTGTGTGTTCCACCTTCGACGCCATGATCGTCCACCATTATCAGTAAGTACCACAACAAACGAATCCAAGCCAGTACCCTCCCGCGGACAAACCTCAAGGACTAGTCCAACATTCGATCTCCATAATCCTTTCATTCTGCGTGCAGCATTCGGTTTGCGTTTGACGAGATCACCAACTCTCATTTGATTCCCGTAAGATCTGACGATGATCTAATTTTCTTGCCTAGACAGTCAACAATATCTATCCCGAGATCCTTACATACCTTTGACTCAGGGATCTCTTCAATTACCCTATCACCTCCATTTGCGAAGATGCTTGGCTTAATGTGCTGAAGACTTTTGCATACAGACATGTCATCATCTATTGAAAGGAATACCTCATCAACACAATGAAGCGATGAGACTATCTTCACTCTATCAGATTCACTCATAAATGATTTACCCTTCTTAAGCTTCGCCTGTTCGTCAGTATTCACGATTACAATAAGACGATCACCAAGTTCTTTAGCTAACTCAAAATACTCGATATGACCAACATGAATTGGGTCAAAATATCCGCTAACAGCTACAATTTTTTTCATGTTACTAGCTCCATATCACTTTCCCAGATCCTTTCCACTGTACCACGGTTCCAAAGAACACCCCAGAGTGGAACTTTTCTTGCATCTGGTGCAACGCATTCAATGATAACGCCTACCTCCAACGAGCGTACGCCTCGGCCGAACGACGTTAGCGGCGTTGTCGTCTTTCTCATCTTCACTAAATCACCGATTTTCATGCATCCTCATATTCATCTTTAGATGTACCGCATTGTGTCGCTGTTTTCAGCAGATTTCTTATGTACGTTGAAGCTAATGTTTCTCCAATGAAAAGCCTGAAAGGGGAGGCGGCGATTCTTGCCACACGTATCTTTGACAATCACATTCTTTTTAGTGATTGACTGAATTGGACCATAATAACTCAGGTTGTAGGAGTCATATTCTGCCTGATCACCAACATTAAATGTTTGCTCAGTAAGCTTGGGGATACCAAGTTTTCTATCAACACGAACCTCACCAAGTGTGATGGACTTTCCGGGTGTAATCTCTGCCCAAGCCTGTTTAGATTCGATATTATTATTAGTGAATTGAATGATTAGTGGTTTAGCCATGTATCTCTCCCTTTAGTCCTTTGGTTTCCAGCCGCACTTATGACAGCCTTTTCCGATTGTCTCAATTGAACAGCACCCAGGAATGAGGGTGATCAGGTTTTTGATCGCCTTCTTCTTTCCACATTTCTGGCAGTCTGTCTTAATGATCATATTGTTCTTTCCTTACACTACTATTATACCACAAATAGGAAGCTTTTGCACTCTATTCCCATTCAGGAAACTTTTTATTTCTATCCCACCATTTCTCAAAAAGATAATGAACGATTGTCATGGTTGAGAGTAGCACAACCGTGAACAAGAAAGATTGTTGCCATGTTCCCCACCACATGTAAGTGACAGCAAATCCAACAACAAAGCTTAAAGCGCGATATGCAAGAACCTTTTTGATTATATTACTCATACTCAGCAGACTCCACATGGATATCGTATTCTGACAATGTCTCTTTACATACACGCAACTCGGCAACAAGGAACCGCATATCTTCCAGCGTAGCAAAAGGAACACTCCGTACACTTGCCTCTGGCTCGATTGAATTCCTTCCAAACATAACTCCAGAACAAAACATAAGTGCCCCGAAAGCCCATATCCCAACCCACGTCCAATCAGGACGAATTAGCGATTCTTTAGTTTGAAACATCATTCTCTTTTCCCCATACTTTTCTTCCATGTTCTTTTACCCACTTAAGACCAAATGAAATATGCTTTGAAGATGATGACATCTTGGCAATCTTTCTTTTAGCCTCATTTAAAACAATCAACGTTGGAACCTCATATATTTCTTTCGCATTCAAGGGATTTTCTTTAGAGAAAAGAGCAAAAAAGAACGCATCATTTCTATCGATTCTATACAAATTTGTATTGTCAATTCTATCAATTTGAAAAGATCCGCCTTCTTTGCACGAAAGATATTCATAGCATTCACTTTTACTTTCATCTAAATATGCATCAGGTCCATGCTTCGTTCTATGCACGTAGTGCCCTAAGTGCCCTCCAACAATAATCTCCTTAAGAAATCCAGGTGTCAATAAATCCTGTTCATATCCCAATCGATTCTTTTCTTCATTAAGCTCATATAAAAGCTCAACCATTTTTTTATTACTCATTCCATGCCTTACAGTTTACTCGAAATCGATGTCAACATCAACAGTAATGTTGAGTTTTGGAATACGAAGGTGATTTGCCAATCCATGTTTCTTACACTCACTAGCATTTAAGAACCAATCTGCATGCTTCTTTTTGTCAACGAGTTTAGTGAAATAGTTATCGCTCTTCCCACAGTTTTGTGCCATCATCTTATAAACGATCTTGTTTAACCTCTCGGTCTCAGCAGCACTAGCCTTCACTTCTTCGACCTTTCCAAGTTGACCTGAAGACACATCATGAATCATTATTGTGGCATTGGGATCCATATAGCGCATCCCCTCTTCACCAAATGAGAAGAGAATCGCACCGCAGGACATTGCCTTTCCCTCCACAATTGTTGCAACAGGGATCTCTGAATGTTTAATGGCACTAATCATAGACATTAGCGAATAGACTTCCCCACCGTAAGAGTCGATAACGACTGGAATAACCTTTTGACCCGTGCTATGTGCCTTTGCGATACCATCATGAAAATCTTTGGTTGACTTTTCATCAAATTTATTAACCCTCACTATGACTGGAGGCTTTCTTAATTCAACTTCCTTGAGAAGCCCTGATATCTTTGTCGTCCATTTCATTTTATATCCTCTCTGTTGTTCATTATCTGTGTATCCTTTCGTCCTGCCTTTTGGACTTCTGAAGCGTGCACGGAGACTATCTTTCCATCATATGGAATAGGCATGATTTTGGCAATTTTTTCCCATGTATGATATTCAACCAATAGACCTAAGCGCGTTTGTGGTGGGCCTTCTGGATTAGGATGTCTAAACCTAACCAGGTCACCTTGTTTCATTAATTATCCAACAGTCTTCCTCAGGCCAACGCCCAAAGATACCTGAACCAGTCATAACATAGACAAAAGGCTCTTGATGTCTTTGAGGTACTGAATTTTCTAACACCAAACCAACCCGATCACATGGCTGATACTCTATTCCCCATTGCTTAAGCGCCTCGCGCCTAAGCTGTATAAGATCACCTGGCTTCAATTTGTTTGTTCCAATACCATACAAATCATTGCCGAACTTCATTTATGACTTTAATAAGATCAGACTGAATCGTGCGAATATGTCCGGACTTAAACCACATAACCTCTGAGCATGTGTATGGTTTATCAGGTTCAATCATATTGGCAAACGTTTTGAATCCCATAAAGAGCCCGGTCGGTCCGTCCGCAACCACACCTTGAAATGTACTGTAGTTTTTTCTTTCGACCATGTCACCTACTTTCATTGACTACCTCGATGCCCGGCCAGTTCGTTGCGGTTTCATGCGTGGATGCATCCTCATATAAAATTGCAGCGACTGAGCCGGCTCCTCCTAAGCTCATCCACACAACTACTCCCATCATCCCATAATCAGAATCGTATATCAAATCACCGATCTTCATAAATCACCCTCACCCTTGACGCTAAGATCCAGCCCCACCCCGTGTAGCGGCCCCCTGTATTCCACAAAATCTCGGCGAGGGGATCCTCTCTGTAGGTGTCAAGCGCGGTGACGATACCACAACGACGACCGCTGGATTCCTTTGGCTCTCCCGCATATTCTATCAGATCACCGATTTTCATACATCACCCTTCGGCCATGTCATGTGGATCACTTGATCGCCAGGGTGTGGGGCGAAGTAAAGCTTACAGCCAGGAGTAATGACCCACAACCTCTTGGTTCCTCGTAGTGGAGGTCCGGGATCGGCTGCCTCACCATCAGTAAGGATAATGATGCCATCATACTTGGCTTTGTTCTTTTTAAAGTGCTTCATTGGAGCAGAGAAGTCCGTTCCACCGAAGCGTGTCCGGAATGGTTCCACCTTGCGACCCCGCTTAATGGTAACCTTACCAGATTCATCAACCTCAGTATCAAAGGGGATGAGATCAATTTCCCGACGAGAAGCCAAGCTGTTGAGTTCACCGAAGAGGAGCGCCTGCTCCTTATCGCTAACGCTTCCACTTTGGTCAATGTAGTTGACAATGGAGCATGTGTATCCCCGGCGTGCGCCGGTCATCAGGCCGGGACAACGCTTGTTGAGACGCTGCCATGTTCCAGCCCTGTTTGCGCGCCGAGTCATACCGACCCAGTTGCGAAGTACCTTCCGCCAATCAACCTGCTTGGATACCATCGCCCGCAAAGTGCCACGCATCTCGCTGGAAACCGAACCCCATTGTCCGGTCTTGTCACATTCCTTAACGGCGGACTCCAGGGCAGCCTTGACTTTGCCTTTGGCTAGCTCTTTTTCTTCCTCCGTCATTTCACTCCAGCCATCATGGTCATCCATGCCTTCGCCGAATTCAGGCTCGCCTCCGTTTTCCAAAGCCTTTTGAACATCTTCGTTCTCCATTAGCTTTGTGAAGTACCACTCTTGGCTCTCGCCTTTGGGGAACCCGCCGATGAGTTGCATGATTGGATCAGCGTGAACCTTCAACGCTTCCTTACCGGGCCAAATCCCACAGTTGGGGAGTTCGTCCTCAGGAATAAGAGAGTTGATAGCGCAGTCAGCCGCAATGTTGGCAACCGAGTGGGGATCGAGCCGGCGAGTCGTGCAATGCTCAAAGACCAGGTGAAGCGATTCGTGCTTAAGAAGACCCTTCATCTTACGCTTGCCTTCTTTTATCAAGCCAGCACAAAACTCACGGTTCCAGTAAAGTACGAGGTTGCCGTCCTTAGCCGTAACACCCGCAGTCGGAACATCAACACTCTCTTTTTTTGTCAAGCAACGAGTGATGCGACCGTAGAAGGGCTCATCTAAAAGAAGCTGTACAAGGTGGTCATCGATGTTGAAGGCCGCAGCCTCTTCCGGGGTGACCGGTGGGACGATCGGGTCCTTGATTCCGGTATTGATTTCTTTATTAGCCATAGAACTACTCCTTCCTTACAATCTTATTATACCACAAATAGAGCTTTTTTGCACTCAAATGAGTGGGGAAAAGTTTGCCTTTGCGACATTAACAACCTCTCCGGTGGGAAGCATAACTTCCATGCAGTTGCTCATCATGCGGTAACCCTGTCTAGCCCTAACGCGGGCTCTGAAGATATGGACAATCGTTCCTTCTTCAACATCAAAGTAGGTATCCTGTGGTGGGAGCTTAGTTTCCCCAGCACAATCCATTCCTTTTGATGCGTCGCTTTCATACCAATTATTGCGCTCTGCCTGATTAACCGGACGCCAGGCCTTGGCTGATCGGGTACAGGTGGCGATTCCGTTTTTTCTAAAGCCTGTTGACATGTTCACTCCTTCCTTATTACATGTATATTATACCACAAATAGGGGGTTTTTGCACTCATTCAGCACGCTTTATTATTACAATCTCATAATCCCAAGCAACCGTTTTTTCTCCATCACTCCAAAGAACAAAAGCAAGGTCACCATCCTCACGAGGATCAACAGGACCTGCTCGACGAACCTCCAATATTATTCCATGTCGTGGTGTTTTTCTTCCTGGATCCCAGCGACCAGCGAGTTGTACAAGGTCACCTTTTCTCATTTAAGTATTCATAAAATTTTGTGGTACCGAGTTGAGCCTTATTGATATTCTCTATATTCCAGCGCATAAGCTCTCGATAATCTCGTCCGTTCACCTGAATCTCTGGTAGCTTTTTGGCATATGCATTCCATGTACGTTCATGAATAAACTTTGTACTATACCCATCCCACCCAAAAGCATACCACTTATTTGAGCCTACAAATTTCTTAATCTTTGACTCAGGAAAAGGTGAGGAATCAGGCCCAACGCTTACGCATTCAACAAAGAACACACTATCATTTAGCTTAATGATGATATCACCAAGCTTTTGTTCCCACTGATTTAGGTCATTATGTGACATACTAGGGTCATTTTTCTTTAACCACTCGCGTACATCAACAACGACAGGAAATAGTTGCGCGAGCTCAGCCTGTATTCGTTTTTGAAATGCCATGCCTCGTTTTGCTTTAGGACTATTAGGATCAAAAGTACTCATAATTCTTCCCTAATATCCGAATGTATTAAATGTTCGAACGTTCCTTTCCTCAGGTCTTTCAATGAGCTCGAGTTGTTCCTCCCTTACATGCGTGGTCCACCCCAACTTGTTGGAGGGTCGTGTAATACGCACTTCCCATGCAGCAAAGTCCCATTGACGCATAAAGCGCTTAAGTTCACAAGTGAAGGTCTCCTCATTTGGTAGCGTCGCTTTACAAACGTCGTAACTTTCAAATTTAAAGTCTTTTGTTTCTTTTTTAGGCATATTTACTCCTTCCTAGCAAGCAGGAATGTTTATTTGTTTTGGGGAATTAGTGGCATTATAAGTTTTATGTTCGTGTAGGGAACGAGCTAAGTGATGAGTATCAATTAGATGTAGTTCATCAACTCGCCACCAAATTTTCTCCCGTAAAGCCTTGTCATCGGACTCCATAACTGCTCTCATGAACTGTATATCATCATGCCAACTAACACGATAATAAGCCCACTCTCTGTATGCGGGACCTGGCTTAAGCTCCTTCTCCATTATGGTACCTAGTCTTAAGATACCGTTGTGCACATTATAAATAAAATCACCAACATTCATTCTGTTCTCCTACTTGTTGGATCAGCTACAGCTGACCCGGGCAACTTCTTTGAAGCCGTTAGCGTTGAGGCGGAGGAAGAACGCGTGGCCAGCGCCACCGAATCGGTTCTTCTGTGTTTCCAGCACCCGACACCCAGCGAGCTCCGCATCACGTTCCTCAACAGAGAGGTGAATGTGAGCATCAACCATGTGCTTCAGTTTATTTGAGCCAGCCATTTGACCGCCCTTATTGACCTGACCAATGACAAGGGCACATCCGTTGTGCTCCTTACAGTAGTTGGTAATCATTGCCAAGGCCCTTTCTGCAGACCGGCTATTGATGTGACCATCGGAATACTTACCATCATCCATTGTTTGAAGAGAGTCAACAATGATGAAGAATGGCTTTTTTGGATTACGAGCCCGAATGGCATCGCATTGCTCAAGAAGAGTGGGAACGTGGGTCTCACTGCCAGCCATGAAGCCATGGCGAAGGTGAAGACGCTCAGTTACCATCTTGACCTGGAAGAGGCTTTCCTCACCAGTGTTAAAGACGACAGCCGCACCGTTGGCGGTTAAGCTATCGGCAAGTGTTAGCATCATGGTTGTCTTACCAGCACCCGGAGTACCAGTGAAGAGTGTGACAACCGATGGGGTAAATCCTTTACCACCCATCGCAGCATCAAAATAATCCAGCCCTGTCCGGATCTTTGTACGAAGAGCCTTCGGAACTTCGACGTCTTTGATGTTGAGGCCAAAGGGTATGTTGCGTGATACATTGAGTTTCATGTTTGCTTTCTCCTAATTGATTTAATCATTCCTTACCAACATTTATATTATACCACAATTAGATGATATTTGCACTCGCTATCATAAAGCTTACCCCCATAAATGAAAGTAAATCTGTTAACGGGCTTCACTAGTGTCATGCTCATCTCTCCTTACAATACTATTATATCATAAAAAATGAGTATTTACACTACAAACCTTTCTGGTGGGTCAACACCGATAACAATCGTCGTGTATCCATACCACGTCGCAGCTAATTCACTACGTAGTTTTGACGCTTGTTTTCGAAGAACGAATACCTCAATCAACGTGCCGCAGTCATCGCGACCCCACTGGAGATTATTGATCGTAAAGTTCTTACAAAGTTTATCTTCTAACTCTGCAAGAATGTCTGTCTTTGATTTCAATCTACATCCCTTATGTGTATACTACTTGTGGTGCTTATGATGTGGACAAGGATTTAGTAAATGATTCTTATCAAACCAACTCTTTCTTATTATAATTAGTCTGTATGACAAGTTCAAAGGAGAAAGTCATGATTAAAAACTTCATCAGTGATGAAAGCGGCGCGACCGCGATGGAATATGGTATCATTACCTCAACGCTTGGAGCTTCAATGGCTCTTGTAGCTTGGTGGTGGGGCGCATTCTTCTCGTGGGGCTTCACAACCATAGCAGATTGTCTTGCAATGGGTTTCGACCCAGAGTGCTACTCTGTTAGCTCCAACCAAGGTGTTCCAACCCTCGGTGACGATCCAGCATGGTGGCCACACGCATAGGCCGCAGATAGGAAGTTAACTTCCAAAAAACGAAAAGGGAAGGACTAACGTCCTTCCCTTTTTTATTTTGCTTTGTAAAGACAAAGCCTACAAAACTAGTTTACAGTGATGTCACTGTCACTGTCATCGCTAGATGGCGTAGAAGGCTCTCCAAGCTGGCTTGTCAGAAAAGAGTTCAGCGCACGTGCTTCCTTTACAGTCATTCGCATGGTGCTAGTACCGGTAGAATAACGGTCGGAACTAGGGTTCGTCGAAATGACGACAGTGTTAGAACCTGCCTGATGGCTGGTATCGTTGCGATTGATCTCGAAATTGAAGCGCTTGGTGCTCTTAGACTTTGTGTATGGCATATTTTCCTCTTATTAATAAACATATCAGGGGTGCGAATCACCTCTAACATGTTCATATTATAAGGTACCAAGCGTTAATGTTCAAATTTATATCGCGGTGCCGTTTTCTTTCTACTTCTTTTTCTTTTTCGGATACGTTAACGAGGGTCCACCGCCCTTTGCTTTGGAGAACGTAACGGCCGGGTTTGCTTGCTTCGCTCTCTTACCACCCTCTTTGGCCGCCCGATCGATACATGCCTGAGTTACGCCTGCCTCTCCACACCACTTAGAAAACTCGCCTTCGGTCCCCCGTTCCTCAACACCTTTCGCGAGTTTTTGAAGGGGTTTGTCTTTCGCTTCCGTTATAGCTTCTCGAATAATTCTTCTAAGTTGTCGTTTTGTGATTCTAGTTTTACCCTCACTTAACTGTGCCAGGTCAGTAATTCCTGCCTCAATAAACGCTGAATTTTGAAGGACCTCTTCAGGAGTCATGCCCATATCGTTTATGAATATGTCTGCCAGCTTGCGAAGTTGGTCTTTTGGTACCGGTCCTGAATCTCTCATCGGCATATCCAGAGGAGCAGCTCGACCGGTGAAGTTTCCCCATTGAGCTTCTTTGATAATTCTTCTAAGTTGCTTTGTTGTAATTTTCATTACCACTCCCTTGGATCACCACCGACCATTTTTCCAAAGACCTCTAATGCTCCATCAGCAATACGGAAGATGCTGTCGCTATGAGGATCCCATCCTTTCTCATCTTCAAGATAACGATGAATATCATTCTCTATCTCTGCCGGCATGATAGCGTCAACATCAGCCCCATAGCTAGCTAACACAGCCTTTGCAGCATCAACTTCATCGTCGCCAAAGCCTTCAAACTCGTCTGCAACATCAGCCAATCCAGCCTCAATTGCCGTTGAGTCATATCTACGCTCAGCGCGCCGAGCAGCTGCCTTCTCGTCAGATCTCGCATCAGGTAAGTTGCCCTTACTTCGATGCCTAGATAGTTTTGTGTCAATGGCTTCTCTGATAATTTTTCTTAATTGTTTTGTTGTGATTTTCATTTTAGTTGTGTTCCTGAGGTCTGGACTTGCCATACTCTTCTTGTTCTTTGGTCATGTCATTCCACTCTTCTTCCATCGCCGCTAAAATCTTATTGCCATAATAAGACATGTCAATCTCTGGAAACTGCCGGCCGTATTCGTTTAGCATTAGATTCCACATATCCATTAGGTAGGCATTTTCGTGGACAGACTCCTTAATGAGCTTTGCCTTCTCTTCCTTGATGATTCTTCTTAGTTGTCTTTTTGTGATTTTCATTTTGTATGTATCGCCCCGGGTGTATCTGATGGATAAACAAACGGATCGGACATGTGGCCGCCTGCTAAGGCATCACTAATAACATCCTCAAACGTAACTGTCATATCCCACTCATGTACATGCGCCGGCAAATTAAATAAATTATGGCTGCGGGCCCATGCTACAAAGTCTGTCATATCTACTAATTGTTTACCTTGTGCTTTCCAGCCCTCAGGGCCGTCATCATGAAAACCGGGTGGTAACAAAACGTCCCAAGAGTCGATCTTGTTGCCTGACTCGTCATGGACGGTTACTTGGGCATCGTAGCCAACGAATTCGGCATCCCCATATTCCACTTGACTGTGGGGACCCTGTGGCATGGCAGATTCACACAGTTTACGCCTGACCAGTCGCCGGACCTTGACCTCGGAGATTAGCTTTGCCTTTTCTTCTTTGATGATTCTTCTAAGTCGTCTTTTTGTGATTTTCATTTTGTAGTCTCTTCTTGCGTTTTCTTGCTCTGCTTATCTTTTGGCAAAAGCTTTTCTATTTTAAATTTTAAGATAGATTTACCATTGATGGTCGGGTGCCCGTATTCATCCTTGCCTATTTCTTTTACGACCGTTCTTCTG
>Ga0080013_1001267_pt1 | contig 34055 bp, 37 predicted proteins | sample ETNvirenome_6_85_FD_69236 | JGI IMG/M metagenome (GOLD analysis project Ga0080013, IMG submission 69236) | Marine viral communities from the Pacific Ocean - ETNP_6_85 (SPADES assembly) (version 2) | ecosystem: Environmental > Aquatic > Marine > Oceanic | place: Pacific Ocean | collected 2013-06-19
CAACCATGGAAATCCAGTCACCTCAAGACATTTCGTGCAAAGGAACTCAAGGGTCTCAATGAGAGAAACTTTAGGGATGACGATGGAGAGTGGATCACTATAGCATGCGACCAGGCAATTTTTTTACCAATGATGGAGCGGGCGCGTCTTGCGGATCGACCTCTGATTTATCTTCCTCTGGTCATGTACCACTACGATATTGAGCTAGATAATCCGAATCTGTTCACCCAAAAGAGATCAATTGACCAAAAAATGTCCGCGGAGAAAATTAGAGAACGTGGGTTCATAACGTGAGAATACAGTTTGAAAATGTCGATTTCAGTTCTCGATCCGGTCCAAATGGGTTTGGTTTAAAACTGGCAAGACATTTTATTTCAATGGGACACGAGCTGACAAACGAGTCGTCGAATGTTCGTTTATCCTTCATTCAGAGCAGAAATGACTTTTCTCCGACTGTGCTTCGGTTGGACGGAATATACTTCAATTCTGCACAAAATTGGGAGAAGATGAATGAACCAATTCTCTCAAGCTATCGGCATGCCGATGCGGTGATTGTCCAGAGCAAATTTGATCAAAAGCTTATTGAGACTTTTTTTGGAAGTAGAAAAAATTTGTATGTTATCCACAACGGTACCGACTTTGACGCAATTGATCGAATTTTGCCGGCCGAAATTAATGTCGAACGAGAAAAGGTCTGGATGTGTGCCAGTGCGTGGAGGCCCCACAAGCGATTGATTGATAATGTTCGACTTTTTCAGAAATTATCTCAGGAGGATCACATAATGCTGGTTGCCGGTAGAGATTCACAGCAGTATCTGTCTGAGCACAATATTGTAGATGACAGAATAAAAATTCTGGGTGATTTATCATGGCCGCAACTGATCTCTTGCATGAAAGCATCTAAATTTTTTGTGCACCTCTCGTGGTTGGATCACTGCCCAAATGTGGTGATCGATGCACGAGCTGCAGGATGCAAGATATTCTGTAGCAGTGAAGGGGGGACCAAGGAGGTGGCGGGTCTAGATGCATCTGTCGTAAAGGAAGGTACGTGGAAAATGATGCCAACATGCCTGTACGAACCACCTCCAATATCTGAATTTTTGCTCACTCAAAATCAATCATTTCAGCCGAGCATCAACATCAGGGACGTTGCACTAAAATATGAATCAGTTCTGAGAAAGCTTGTAGACGAAACAGAGAACAACAACCAGCATGCGTAGGAAAGGCACCATGAATATTCTTGTGACAGGATCGGGCGGTTTAATTGGAAGTGAGGCAGCAAAATATTGGTTAAGGAAGGGGTGTAGAGTAATTGGAATTGATAACAACTCCAGGAAGAAATTCTTTGGAGATATGGGTGATGTCTCTGGGGTCGTGGAACAATTGCTAAAATTTTCCAAGTACACACACTGTAGTGTCGACATTAGGAACCGTGATGAGATTGATGCAATTCTCTCCACGGAATTACCCACAGTAATTTTACATTGTGCAGCACAGCCTTCACACGATAGAGCAGCCTCAATTCCTTTTGAGGATTTCGATACCAACGCTGTTGGAACATTCAATCTTTTGGAAGCATCAAGACGACACTGTCGAGACGCGGTGTTCGTTCACATGAGCACCAACAAGGTCTACGGAGATGCGCCCAACTATCTGGAGATGGTGGAAACAAAAACGCGATATGATTTTGCCGAGCCAAAATTCGCCCGGGGAATTGACGAGACAATGTCAATTGACCAGTGCACCCACTCTCTTTTTGGTGCTTCCAAAGTGGCAGCAGATGTCTGCGCCCAGGAGTACGGTAGGTATTTTGACATGAATGTCGGTGTATTTCGAGGAGGATGTCTCACTGGCCCCCAGCACACCGGTGTTAAACTGCATGGATTCTTATCCTATATTGTGAAGTGCGCCGCCGCCGGCATTCCCTACACAATTTTTGGTTACAAGGGAAAACAAGTGAGAGACCAGATACACTGTGCAGATGTGATCTCAGCATTCGAACAGTATATCGAGTCTCCTACACCCGGGGCTGTTTACAATCTAGGTGGGTGTAAGGAGAATTCCGCATCAATTCTGGAGGTAATAGACATTCTTAAAAATGACTACGACTTGAATCTCGACTATTCCCTATCTGATCAAAACAGGGTGGGTGATCATATCTGCTACTACACAGATATGACCAAATTCAAAAATGTCTATCCGGGATGGAAAATTAGAAGATCCTTACATGACATTGTGGCTGAAATTGTTGAGACAGAAGTAAAGCAGTGTGTGTAGTGCAGAGGTAAAATGAATCAAACATTTCAAACGACATCTTCTCCCTTTGATGTGGGCAATTCAGAAACAGACACACCTCGGGTCACATTTGGCATTGTCAACTGCAACAGATTACACTACCTAAGAAGTTGTGTGGAAAGTCTTGTCCTCTGTACTCAAGATTACAAGAACAAGGAAATTATAATTGTTGATAATGCGTCAGTGGAAGAGGGAACTGAACAATATCTCAAAGAAAAGGAATTGCAGGGATTGACTATTTTTAGGCAGAAAAAAAGAGATCCGTCTAATGAGTTTGCCATGGCTCTCAATCTCATATGTGAAAAGTCGACTGGAGACTTTGTTTGCCCACTACAGGGTGACTTGCAATTCACTCTATCGTCAGGGTGGTTGACGGATTATGTGAAGTTTTATGAAAAATATAAGCCGGCGATAGGGTGCATAATGCTAGATGCACAGAGAAGAATTACTCACGCAGGGCACAGTCCGTTTGGTGTCATAGACGGGGAGGATTCTAAAAAGTTTCTATTTGACACAAAACGTTCTCCAGTATGTGCTGCAGGCGATGTAATGTTTAGTCGTGATGTGATTGATAAAATATACCCATGGGAGACTGTAAATGAGAACCACGAAGGGGGTCTAGACTCAGAAACAAAAATGCTGAAAAAAGTCCACGGTATCTTAAGTGACGATAGTAAAACTAAATGGTTCACAGTTGTGCCGATGATGCCTCCCGCAGTAGCAATTTATACCGATGCTAGGGGCACAAATGCTAGAGTTAGAAAAAACAAAAGATACGGAGACTACTGGCCGGCTAAGGTAAATGACTTTTACTATCATGTTTGGAACCGCGAGGATTTACTGGGATTGTGGGATGAAGAGGACGGCCGACCATTGCCCATAGAAGTGGTTGCTAAACCTTTGGGGTGGCCCGCTCCAATTGATGAACACGGGAATTGGATGAAAAATCCAATAAGACCTGAAACAGCTAGCGATGACGACTATGTTATTTTGTATGAAGGCGAGGATCAGGAATAATTGAGAATTTTTTGCCACATCCCTAGAGAGAATTGGTTCGCTGATAGATTCGGCGATGAGTTTGAAAAATTTTCCAATTACAGCGTGTCATTTACTGATCTGGATTGTGATGTAATTTGGCTGTTGGCAGCGTGGTGCTGGAAGCAAATTCCAAAAATAATGTTGCAACAGAAGCCTGTCATGTGCACAATTCATCATGAAGTTCCTGATAAATTTTTCGGTAATCGCCTAGAAGATTTTATCGAAAGGGACAAATTTGTCGATGTCTACCATGTACCGAGCTCCCAGACAGCAGAGTTTATTTCAAAACACACGAACAAGCCAATTGTAAAAATTGGATATTGGTTAAATCATGAGCTTTGGAGACCAAAGGACAAGAATGATGCTCAAAAAATCTTGGGCCTTCCGAATGATAAATTTTTTGTAGGGTCTTTTCAAAGGGACACAGAGGGATCAGATCTCAAATCGCCCAAACTAGAAAAAGGGCCCGATAGATTTTGTGATTTTGTTGAAAAGTTAGCCCACAAAGGAGTTCCTGTTCACGTTTTGTTAAATGGGTGGCGTCGTCAGTATGTCATCAATAGACTAGAGACAGCTAAAATTCCATACACATATGCTGAACTTCCACCTCAGCCAACAGTTGCTAACATGTATGCTGCATGCGACTTGTACGTTGTTGGCTCTAGATACGAGGGTGGGCCACAATCCATTTTAGAGGCTTCTGCAATGAAGGTTCCAATTATTTCAACTAGGGTCGGAATGGCACCAGATGTGCTTCCGGAAACTTGTTTATTGAACATGGATAGTGAATATGATCCATACATTCCGGACAAAAATGATGTTCAAAAAGCGTATGAAAATGTCCACCGGTATTGCTTAGACAGACATGTCAAACATTATGACAAGGCGCTAGAAAACCTCTCAAAAGGATTGATTTCATGAAAATTTTAATAACTGGGGGTGCTGGATTTGTCGGAGGCAATATTGCAATAAGCCTAGCTGGATCCGGGCATGATGTTACCTGTCTAGACAACCTAGTCAGACGCGGAAGTGAGTTTAATGTACACAGATTTTATAATCACAACAACATTAATTTCATTCATGGGGACATAAGATGTGCTGAGGACTTAGCTGGTTTGGGTATCTCTCCCGATATAGTGCTAGAGTGTTCCGCACAAACCACGGCAGTTGATGGATACACTAATCCTTCATTTGACTTTACCAATAACACAGTGGGTCTAGTAAATGTGCTAGAGTTCTGTAGAAAGAAAAGAGCTGGATTAATATTCTGGAGCACCAACAAGGTATACAGCGGAGATATATGCAACTCACCCCCAATTTTTGAAAATGAGACAAGACTAGAGTGGGACAATACTGAAAATTTTCAAATGCCCGGATGGTCCTGCGAAGGATTTAGTGAAAAAATAGATCTGAACGGGGGGAATCACACAATTTATGGTGTGACCAAGTCAACATCTGATCTGCTTTGCCAGGAGTGGTCATCAGCATTTGATATTCCCGTAATCATTAATCGGTTTAGCTGTCTATACGGACCCAATCAGTTTGGAATGGTGTCCCAAGGATGGGTTATGTGGCTTATGTTAGCAAAACTTCTTGAGCTTCCTCTAGCTTACTATGGTTTTGCCGGGAAGCAGGTGAGGGACTGTCTTTATATTGATGATGTGATAAGGCTAATCAAACTTCAGATTGATAATATTCACAACCATAGGGGGTCTTATTATAATGTTGGGGGTGGGAGAAAAAATTCCACGTCCATCAGAGAACTTAATGATAGGCTTGATTTGATGTTGGGAATTACCAGTGACGTTGTTCATAAGGCACCTCGTCGTGCAGATCAAAAAATATTCATCTCTGACAACACAAAAGTAATGAAAAATTTTGATTGGCGTCCTGAGGTGGATCTAGACGAAGGATTGAGCCTAACACTGGAGTGGGCAATAAGCAATGCCGATAAATTCAGATGGCTAAAAGAAAAATGAAATCAACTAAAGTTGCAGGTGTTTGGTCCGGCCATGATTGTTCTTACTGTGTGCTAGAGAATGGATCACCTCTAGTTCATGACGAACTTGAACGATTTATTCGTGAAAAGGAACCGCAGGGGGACAGTATTGCCTTTCTCTTTGAGCGATTTGAAGAATATCGAGACATCAAGCACGTTGCAACGTGCTATCCTCTTGAGAAGGTCACGCAGCATGAGAAGTCTTTTGCAAAAATTAAGGAGATAGTTGAGAGAAACGGCGGCAACATCTATGTTGTGGGCCATCATCAGTCGCATGCCGCGAATACATTTTTTTCGAGCAACTTACAAAAAGCGACCATTGTGACGCTCGACGGCGGCGGCGCTGAAGGGGACAATCGAACCACAGCATGCACCATCTGGACCGGTGAAAATAGCAAAATTTCTCACGTTCATACATTTGATTTGAACGAATTGAACATCGGGGGTATTTGGACGAGATCTACGAGATACATCTTTAATCTGCAGTCGGGTTGGCCTACCGGGCACCAGGCTGGATCTGTAATGGCGATGGCGGCTTTTGGTGATAGAGACAAGTACCACAACGATTTTTTGAGAATGCTTACAGATGATAATGCCATGGCATCACACAAGCCGGCCAATCAGCCGAAGGGAGCGAATACCGGAAATGATCCAAAACATCCATATCTGCAAAGATATCGCGAGATTGCGGACTCGTCTGAGGAAGAAAGGTTCAACTTGGCCGCAGGCCTTCAGTCAGCAACTGAGGCAACAATTAAGAATTTGTTGAGCCAAATTTTCAGTCAAATACCGACTGAAAATCTCTGTCTGTCCGGCGGCGTGACGCTAAATTGTGTGGCTGTTGGCAAGATAAAGGAGTGGTTCCCTTTCATTAAAAATGTGTACATAACACCAACACCGCACGACGGTGGCCTGACTTTGGGCGCGGCACAATACGTGTGGCATCATGTTTTGCAAAATCCACGAATACAGTGGAAGGACAATTTTACTCCTTACTTGGGTAGAAAATACGAAAAAGATGAGATTTATGACGCTTTATCAGAAATGTCAAGCGAGGTGACTTTTAGACAGGCCGAGGATCGACAAGTCATAGAGCATCTTTTGAATCAAAAAATAGTATCGGTTTTTGGAGGTGGATCTGAGTCGGGAAGAAGAGCCTTGGGATGCAGAAGCATACTTGCAGATCCGCGATCAGAAACAATGAAGGACACTATCAACGAAAAGGTGAAACACAGGCAGTGGTGGCGCCCCTTCGCGCCATCCATGCTTAGAGAGGATGTGAGCGAATGGTGCACTAAAGATGATGACAGTCCTTACATGAACATTGTTTTTCGTTTTAAGGAGGATAAGAAGAAATTGGTGCCGGCGGTTGTGCATAGGGACGGATCGGCACGGGTCCAGACAGTATTAGAAAATGACAATCCATGGTATTATCGATTCATTAAAAAGTGGAAGGATGCCACAGGAGTACCGATTCTGCTCAATACAAGCTTCAACGATAGAGAGCCAATATGTGAGACCCCCAAACATGCAATTGCATGTTTTTTGGGAACAGACATAGATTACTTGTATTTTTATGATTACAATTTGTTAGTTGAAAAAGAGACCAATGAAGATTCTAATCAATAGAAAGCCCGTAGAAGGACCCTGGGGTGGAGGAAATTTATTCGTTAGGGCCTTCTGTGGGTTTCTAAGCGGCAAAGACCACACAGTGGTGCATGAGTTCTCTGATGATATTGACGCTATATTCATGCAGGATCCAAGATATTCGGATCTGGGAATCTCTGTAAATGAGATACTGGCTTATAAGCGGTGGAAACCCTCCACTCGGGTGATTCATCGTGTAAATGAGTGTGATGCCAGAAAAAATACTGCAGATATAGACGACCTTCTCAGGCAGTGTAGCGAACACACGGACACCACAGTATTTGTCAGCGAGTGGATGAGACAGTATCATCTAACCAGGGGTTGGAAGTGCCAGGACACGCACGTAATCCACAACGGTGTGGACAAGGAGCACTTTCGGCCCATACCCGCAGAAGATAAAATCAACAACGGCAAGATCAACATTGTTACCCACCACTGGTCCAGCAATAGAATGAAAGGATTTGATGTCTACGAGGCTCTGGATTCATTCGTTGGTGAGCACCCTGGGTTTACCTTCTCTTACGTTGGAAGGGATCTGGGGACGTTCCAGAACGCTCTGGTGATACCTCCTCTGCACAGTCTTCAGCTGGGCAGGATGTTATCCCGATACGATGTGTACGTGAGCGGATCTCTCTTTGATCCCGGGCCCAACCACGTACTGGAGGCCCTAGCTTGTGAGATTCCAACGTATGTCATTAAAAGCGGAGGCGGTGCTGTGGAGTTTGCTGGTGAGAATCACTCATACGAAACAATGTCCGAATTAATTGACATTTTGTCGACGAAAAATTTTGCAAAAAATCAATTTGTACCGCACAGCTGGAATAGCTGTGTGATGAAGTACAAAGCGTGTCTGGAGCGCAATTGATGAAATTGATCTCACACCGAGGAAACATTACCGGACCCGATGCCGCGCAGGAGAACAATCCAGATCGAATTCTAAGTGTATTGAGGATGGGTTTTGATGTAGAAGTTGATGTGTGGCTGATTGATGATCAGTTTTTTTTGGGTCATGATTGCCCACAATACAAAATTGATATACCCATTCTGCTGCAGGAGGGTGTCTGGTGTCATTCTAAAAACATTAGTGCGCTAGAGCGTATGTTGGAGCTTGGCGCGCATTGTTTTTGGCATGAGGAAGATGCTGTCACGCTGACATCAAGGGGGTATGTGTGGACGTATCCTGGAAAAATGTTGACACCAATTTCAGTTTGTGTCATGCCAGAAACATCAAAATACTCCGAGAAAGAATTGAAAGAATGCTGTGGAGTATGCACAGACTACCCTCTCAAATATAGGAAGCTAGAAGAAGATGAAAAAAGTGAAGACAGAATTTAAAGAAAAAACTATTGCAATCGATTTTGACGGAGTTATTCACAAATACTCCGCGGGCTTTCAGGGACTCGACAATGCGTACGATCCGCCCACACCCGGGACGCAAGAGGCCCTAGATCGTTTTAAAAGTGATGGCTATAGGCTTATAATAGTATCCAGTCGACCAGTTCCGATCATCAAGAAATGGCTTGAAAAATACGATATGATGCATTATTTTGATGACGTTAGCAACACCAAACATCCGGCCAAGTACTATATTGATGATCACGCAGTCAGGTTTCCTAAGGGAGAAGAAGATGCGTGGTCGTACGTTCTAAGTTTTATTTATCGTGATGAAAAATACGGAAAAAACAAGTACATGGTGACATCGCCGGGTGCTGGAATCTAAGGATGAAAATGTCAAAGAGATCAGAATATTCTATTGACAACATTGTCAACAATTTAAAGAAAAAACTGTATCTTTATTTCATTCACATGGGAAACACGGGAGGCATGTATCTCAAGAAGCAGGCATTCAAAGATGAGCCGCGAGTGCAGTGGTACGGAAAGGGAAGGGGAAAATATGATCACCATCCGTGTGGATTAACTACACCGGTGGTATTTGAAGGTTCTAGAAACAACTCTAAAACATACGCTAGCGATCCGTTGTTTCTAGACCCTAGATCTTTGAAATTTTCAATTGTGCGGAATCCCTTTGACCTCTATGTAAGCTTATATTTCATAAGCCAAGAGCAAATTGGAAAGATGACGTTCGAAGACTTCATTAAAATGACATGCTGCGATCCAAACTTCAGACCTAATATTGCCTTTGGAGAATCCTTTGTGCTGTCTAGAAATTTTCTATTTTATCAAATTTTCAATGACCTTGGAAATAGCACAGTAGACGTTATTTTAAAAAATGAACACTTGAATGATGGTATTGAGGCTCTCTGTAAGCAACTTGACATTACATGCAGCCTTGTGGGTTCTTCAAAAAATCCTCCCAAAAAATGGCAGCAGTACAGAGCCCAGCGAGGAGTTCCAAAATCTCGGGATTATAGAACCTTTTACACAGATGAGCTAGTAGACATTATTAAAAAGAAGCGCGGAAGAGAGCTCAAAGCTTTTAGATACGATTTTGAAGGCTGCTCTGACGACGAATTGTTCGTAGATCCGGCAACGGTGAGATACAAAATTTATGAAGATGAATTCACAATTGCGAAAAAAAATACAGTTAGTGATATTTGATTTGGACGGTGTGCTCGTCGACGCATGTGAGTGGCATTATGAGTCCCTCAATAGAGCACTGCTAGATGTCAAAAAATTTCAAATTAACCGGGAAGATCACATGAAAAATTTCAATGGCCTACCCACAAAATCAAAACTAGAAATTCTTAAGCGAAGGGTTCTAATAGCTGAAAATGATGTTGATAAAATTTGGAAGGCTAAGCAGAGCTACACTGTTGATGTTATTAGAGAAAACTCACTACATGACGACACTAAGGTAAAAATGCTGAAGGGTCTGTCTGATATGGGATACAGGGTCGCCTGTGTGACTAATAGCATTAGAGAAACTGCTGAATTAATGTTAGAAAAAACCGGACAAAAAAGATGGCTTGAGCTCATTTTGTCGAATGAAGATGTCAATAATCCCAAGCCCGATCCGGAGGGGTACCAACGGGCCATGGAATATTTTTCGTGCAGCCCTGAAAACACTTTAATACTTGAAGACTCAGAACGGGGCCTCGCAGCCGCAAAAGGATCGGGTGCAAATTTTCACAAAGTTGAGTCCCCCGATGACCTAGATTTGATGTATCTCGTCAACAAGATAGTCTTAGCGGAGAAGTCGTGATAGACGCAAGAAAGAGAAGCATTGCCAAGGCGTTGTCTTGGAGAATTTCAGCAATCATTCTTTTGGCCACAGTGTCCTTTTTTGTGACCAATAACGTAAAAGCGGTGACCCTCATCATATTGTTTTATCACGGAATACAGACATTTGTTTTTTTCGTCCACGAGAGGGTGTGGAACAAGATTCGATGGGGGCGATCCAAGGGCCTCTTTATACAGATGACCGGGATGAGCGGGGCGGGAAAAACAACAATTGCCAGGTTGACATCCGAGAGGCTTAGGGCAGCCGGAATTCACGTGGAAGTTATTGATGGTGATGAGTATAGAGCCGGATTATGCAACGATCTGGGATTTTCTAAGAAGGATAGAAACACGAATATTAGGCGGCTGGGGTTCGTGAGCAAGGTTCTTGCGAGAAATAATGTGGTGTCAATAGTATCTGCAATTAATCCCTACGAAGAAGTTAGAAAAGAACTCCAGTTGATGACTGACAACGTCAAGACTGTGTACATAAAGTGCGACTTGAAAACTCTCAAGAAAAGAGACACCAAGGGCTTATACAGAAAAGCGCTTCTACCCGACGGACATTCAGAAAAAATTTACAACTTTACAGGCATCTCAGATCCCTTCGAGGAGCCGCCCGATCCAGATCTGGTGATTGAAACCAACAAAGAGGACATTATGAAATCTGCTAGAAGGTTCGAAAAATTCGTCTTAAGCAGCATTTCATGAAAAGTGTTAGCTCTGAAGAAAGTACTGACGCGGTTTCTGGGAGAAGATAATGAGCAAACGAGCATTATTCATAGGGCGATGGCAACCACTTCACAATGGTCATGCATGGCTTATTGATCAAAAATTAGTTCAAGGTGTGCCCATTCTAGTTGCTGTGAGAGATATTCCTCCCGATGAAAAGAATCCCTTGACGACGGAGCAAACAGTTCAAATTCTCGAGAAGGCATACGAGGATCATGATGTTGAAGTGATCGTAATTTCTGATATTGAGAGCGTCAACTACGGGAGGGGTGTAGGATATCAAATCAATGAACACACACCCCCGCCGAATATATCTGCTATTTCTGCAACGGGGATTCGGGCGTGTATTAGAAACAAGGATGAGTCTTGGAAGGAAAAAATAGATTCAAAGGTGCACGGCCTAGTTGAAAAATTTCTTGAAGAGTCGGTCGACCGGTGAATTTTTGGGGCGTAATCATATGATCGAAAAATATATAGCCGCGGCCAAAAGTCGAATAGCATTTAAACACCTTCCAAAGCTAATGCAGCCTCGTTACACAATGTATCAGTATCTTCTGGGTTCTGTTGCTGAGTCACTCGTATATCAAAAATATTGTAACATTCTGATGTTAGGGACAGGCCGCGGCCAATTTCTGCCCTTGTTATCTCATTTGTTGAAGGACGGTACTTTTATGATGACATGTGATGCGAGAGACAAGGGAAATGGTGATGCCTGTGCCTTGCTAGAACGATGGGGAAACCCCAACAGTGATGTTTTCTTTATTAGCGGAAATAGCGACGATCAAAAGACAAAAGAGCAGGTAGAACATGTGTTGAATCAATCTGTGGACAAAAAGATTGATTTGCTAGTATGTGATGCCGGCAATACGCGAGCACAAATTAAATCCGATCTTGTATTCTGGTCTGATTTCTTGTCAGATAGATCTGCAATATTGTTTACAGGTGCAATTTGGTGTCATGATTCAGTCAAGGTTCTTGTCGATGATATAGTTTCCGACTACAGTGTGCATAGATACTGCAGAAACAAGGACATTAAAATGTTTCCAAACTATATTGACGATTGGGACAATAGTGATACGCCCCAGCGTGGAATCAATCCGAGCACAATGAGACCTTACTTTCAAGAAAAATCATGCAAAGATAATCTACCCACACACGCCCTCGATCAAAAGCTAGATTTAGACAAGTTTCATGACAGTAAGGATGAATTCGAAGGTGTTGATTTCACATATGAGTTAATACTCACACACCCAGGATCAATTATACTCCACAATGTGGGAACAAAATCATGGAGCAATTTTTCAGAAAAAATTCATGCGATTGCGTGAGTTATTTGAACGTATATGAGGCAGTAAGAGATGAATATATTAATTCCTATGGCTGGAGAAGGCAGCAGGTTTGCTAAGGAAGGGTACACATTTCCCAAGCCGCTCATTGATGTGAATGGCAAACCCATGATCCAGTGTGTTGTTGAGAACTTAGATTTCGATGCACACTATATTTTTTTAGTACGCAAGGAACACCTGGAAAAGTATGAGATAGATTCTCTGCTCAGTGTGATAACTAATAGTAACTCTACAGTTATTGAGGTTGAAAAGTTAACTGAGGGTGCTGCTAGCACAGCACTTTTAGCAAGGGATTATATTGACAATGATGATGAATTACTGATAGCGAATGCAGATCAGATGATAGAGTATAGTAGGGAAAACTTTAATTTACTAACTCGAATGACCACATTGGACGGGGTAGTTTTCACCTTCAATGCAGTTCACCCAAAGTGGTCGTTCGTAAAGGTCAATTCTCGTGGTTATGTAACAAAAGTCACCGAAAAGAATCCCATTTCTGATATTGCCACGTGCGGAATATACTGGTATAGAAAGGGCTCTAATTTTGTGAAGTATGCGGATAAAATGATAGAGAGTGATACAAGAATTAATGGTGAGTTTTACATCGCACCTGTCTATAATGAGCTAATAGGTGAGGGCAAAACGCTAGCACCGTTTTATGTCAACAAAATGCATGGCTTGGGTACACCAGAAGATTTGAAAAAGTTCATCAATAGATGAAGAACGAAGACTGAAAAACAAAGTGGTGTACTCACAAAAAATCAATGATGTTATTACCGGGACACAGCGGTTGCAAAGTAGAAGTAATAAAAACTCCTGATACTCTTGTTGTCAGAAAATCTTCTGATGATGCACACTATATTGCTAGGCTAGAAAAACAGTGCAAAAAACAGATCGAGTACGCCAGGTATTTTGACTCCGACCGTATTTCTGTACCAGCGGTCATTAATTTCAACGCTGCAGGATCAAAGTATTCTTTTGACATGAATTTTATTCCGGGTATGGATGTGATTTCGTATCTTGAGTACGCGTCCAAAGAAAAGATAGACATGTTTATTCATTCTATCATGCAAATTATTGAGACCCTACTGGATGATTGTTGTGTTTCTAATGTTACAACTAAAATTCATGCAAAGTACACTGCCGTCAAGAATGATGTCAAGCCTCGCTGGTCGCTAACGACGAAAGAAGAGGATGTCTTAGATCAAAAAATTCTAAAGGGTGACATTTTTCTGCCCAGCGGAAAATGCCATGGAGATTTGACGTTTTCAAATATTTTGATTGATAGGGACAGCAATAGAATTCACTTGATCGATTTTTTAGACAGCTTTATTGAGACACCCTTGCAAGACATGGCAAAAATAAGACAGGACACAAGATTTGGGTGGTCGCTGCGTCTATACACAGGCACATGTGACGCAGTTCGAATGAGGACTATTTTTGCTTATATGGACGGTGTCTTTCACAATGAATTTCGGCGATTTAATTTCTATAATAAGTACTATGAAATGATGCAGATGATAAATGTGTTACGCGTAATGAATTATTCCTTTGACAAAAGGACGTACAGCTATCTAGAAAAGTGTCTCAAGGGATTGCTTAATGACAAAACCTGATCTATTAATTCCCGCCGCTGGTAAATCATCCAGGTTTCCGAACATGAGACCCAAATGGATGTTGACTCATCCGGATGGAAATTTAATGTTAGTTTCATCCTGTAAGGGCTTAGATCTTTCACTCGTAAAAAACATATACGTCACCATTCTTAGAGAGCATATCGAAAGGTATGATTGTGCAGATTCAATCGTCGAGGCTTTTGAAGAGCTGGGTGTTTCAAAGAGGGTCAAGGTTTTAGCCCTGGATGAAAGTACAAGTTGTCAAGCTGAGACAGTATCTAAAACTATAGAGCACTTTGGTCTAGATGGTCCTATTTTCATCAAAGACGCTGATAGCTATTTTTCGACCGATATTTCTATAGAAAACAGTGTGTGTGTTTTTGATTTGGGAAATATGAATCATGTTCATGCGTGCAACAAGAGTTTTGTGCAGTGCAATGATCAGCTATCGATAGTCAACATAGTAGAAAAGAAAGTGATTAGTTCTACATTTTGTGTAGGAGGCTACTCATTTGCATGTGCCAATGATTTTTATGAGTCATTCAAAGAATTTATCTTAGAAAGTGAAGAGGTTTATGTCTCCCACGTCATTTATAGAATGATCCTAGGCGATCACCAGTTTAAGGCTCGCCCTGTGAAAGATTTTCTAGATTGGGGAACGCTCAAGGACTGGAACAGATACAAGTCTAGCTTTTCGTCTTTGTTCATCGACATAGACGGTGTTCTTATCTACAGTTCTAGTAAATACTTTAGTCCAAAGTGGGGAGAAACCGACGCTATTCCCAAAAATATTGAAAAAATCAATCAGCTGTATGACACAGGAAGGGTGAAAATAATATTGACAACATCCCGCACCACGTCGCATCGTGATATCACGCAAAAACAACTAGCGCGGTGTGGAATAAAATATCATCAAATTGTATACAATTTATGGCATGCGCAACGTGTCATAATCAACAATTATTCCAAGTCTAACACTTACCGAAGCTGTGATGCGATAAACATCGTGCGAGACAGTCCAGATTTAACAGAAATGCTAGAAAGCATATTAGAACATTAGATGATGTGGTTGTGTGATTAATGTCTGAGTTGATACTGAAGAGAACCTTCAAGAGTGATCAAAGAAAGATCAGGTATTTGATGCTTGAACCGACCAACTATTGTAATCTAGACTGCATGGGATGCAATAGGCGCGATGTTCTCAAGGTTCGAGGACTCAAGCACATGGAAATTTCTGATTACAAATCAATTCTCGATAAGCTAAAAAATCAGCCGATAGAAGAAGTAAAGCTGCAGGGCCTGGGAGAGACATTTTTCCATCCACAGATTGATGAATTTTTCATTCTTTTCAAGGAAGCTTTTCCTCAAGCATCGACCACAACATTTACTAACGGCCAATTTAAGCTGCGAAAAAAGAACGGTCAAAATACAAATTTGGGAAAGCGATTTGAAAAGGCACTGCCCTATATCGATACGCTGTTAATTTCCTGCGATGGGGGGGGAGAAAATTATACGAAGTACAAATTTCCCGGCAAATGGCCTGTCTTTTTAAAATTTCTAGAAGATGTGGGCACATACGACCATGTGAAGTCCGGGAAAATAAACATCGGGTTGCAGATGATTGTCTGGCAGGACAACTACACTGACATAGAAAGAATAAATTCGTTGAAAGAGACGCATTCTTGGATTCAGCAAGTCAGACTAAATGTATTTCAGTGGTGGGGTGAAGAACAGTCGGCCTCCAGTCTCGCCACTGTTGATCTAAAAAAACGTGAGATTAATGCCAGCTACGACTTTTCTGATGATTTTTATGAAGAAATGAAAAGATGGAAAAAACACATTGCCGGAAAATCAAACTGGAATTATTCAGACTGCTGGTGGCCGAACAACGGTCTCTTTGTGGAGTCAGGTGGCGATGTAAAGCTTTGTTTGCTCAACACAGACTCGCCTTCATCAGGCAACATCATAAAAGAGCCTCTGAATGAAGTACTAAACAATCCAAAGAGAAACAGAGTCGCACTAGAATGTAAGAGCAATAGTCCGGGAAAGCACTGCAAAACATGTTCTTACAAAGAGCTGTCACCAATTCTAGAAAAACTAGGTGTTTGAAATGATTGATGTGAAACTCAATGACTGGAAAATACACCTAGAGCGCCGGCGAGCCATCAGAAATCAGGTGGAAAAATACAAACGCTTAGACATGTCAGAGAGAATTTGTGACTTTCCGGATGATTTTTTTCAGAAATTTATCTCGTGCATAACTCAAGAGGATCTCATTACGTACCCCTCTCATGCTCGTTACGATCAGCTGATTGATAAAATATCAGACGTGGAAGAGGTACATGTGAATCAAATTCACTTAGTGCCAGGAAGCGATGTCGCCATTCGATTGATATTTGAATTGGCCTGCTGTCGAAAATCTGAGGTGATTTCTACGAATCCATCTTTTCCGATGTACGATGTGTATGCCAAGATGTTCGACTCAAAAATCATATCAGTAGATTACGGAAAAGATCTAAAGACGAACACTAGTGATTTTCTATCTAAGCTAAGTCCGAAAACTAGATTGGTTATTATTTCGAATCCAAGCAATCCGGTCGGAGATTGGAAGTCCGTCGATGAAATAGAGGTACTTTGTCACGAATTGCAAAAGCGAAAAATCTTGCTGTGCATTGATGAAGCGTACGTTGATTACGGACCGGGTACGTGCAAATCACTGGTTGAGAATTATCAGAACATCATAATAACCAGAACTTTTTCTAAGGGGCTGGGCGCCGCGGGCATTAGGGTGGGCTATGTCATTTCAAATTCAGCGATAATAGATGCGATGTCTAGACTAAGATTTACCTTTCCGATAACGAACATATCAACCAAATTTGCCATACACCTGTTAGAACATTCAAAAATATATCAAACGTACACTAGGGAAACGATAAAAGAACGTGACTATCTGGCAAAGAAATTTAAACATGCCGGATTCGATGTGGTCAATTCTCACTGCAACTGGATTCATTTCAACGATCACTGCGACAATCAGCGTGCAGTGAAAATATTGCATGATTACGATATTAGTTTAAAGGCAGGCACAGTGATTCCGTTCGACCCAAGAAGCAACTGGGTAAGGCTCACAGTTGGGCCGGGTCTGGCTGAGACTGAATTTATAAAAGAGGTTTTGGAGTCATGAAAATTGCTGTTGTCATCTTGAGCAGAAATATGCCTGAGCAAGCAAGGGATGCTGTGCAACAATTTAAGGATCTAGATGTCGATATTTTTGTAGTAGAAAATGGATCTGATGAATCTAATTACTGCACACACTCCAACATTCTAGTGAAAGAAACTAATGGTGTGGCGTGGGGCGTCAATCATAGCATACAATCGTGTTATGACTTGGGGTATGATTTGATTTGGTTTAGTTACAACGATGCCAGAATCGACGCCCCGGGCGATTTTTTGAAGTGGGCTACCAAGCAATTTAAAAGTGATACGACTGTTGGGTTGTGTGCAGTGAGGTGGGGCAGCATGTGGAATACATCCGGCCTTAAAAATCCACACAACTGGAAAAAAGGCCAGACTCATGCGGTTAGTTTTTTTGACGAACTGAGTTTTATTGTGTCCAGGGAAGCTGTGGAGACAATTTCAACATTTGATGCTCGTCTTACACCTTTTTTTGATTCTTCAAACTTTACGAACCACTATGCGATGTTAGCACCGGCAGTAGCTCTTTATGCAAGTGGTATGAAAATGGTAGTAGATTCTGAATATACTGCGTGGGAAAATGCCGCACCTAACGATGAAAATTCTAAAGAGGCACGAGGGTTCGAGGATGCCGTGTGGAAACATGAGGTAGGTCCACAGCAAGCAGTAAATTGGTTGGATAGATTTTTTTCGGAATTGTCATCGTATAATCCTGGGGATCCCAGCAGTAGAAAGCAGAAGCGGGACTGCGTGGTTAGAGAAATTTGCAAACATTACGGTAAAAATTAATGAGTAGACCAAAAACTATTTTCTGTGACATTGATGGTACTCTAATAGAGCATATATCTCCGATAGCGACTGCAAAAAGCGATCATAAGATAACTGTGCTCCATGGAATAGCCGAAAATCTAGAAGAGTGGGACAGAAAGGGTTACAATATCATCCTCGTAACTGGGCGAAGAGAAGGCGTGAGAAAGACGACAGAAATGCAGCTATCTCAAGCAGGAATAATATATGATCAGATGATTATGGGACTAGGCGGAGGCGACAGAATTCTCATTAATGACAAAAAGCCGAATGGGAGATCAGCGGCATGGGCAATTTCTCAAGATAGGGACAAAGGAATCTCCGGCCTAAGTTTTGAAAATTTAAGTCAAATTGTGAGAGATTATTTTGATGTGTGGTCGAATAAGGATCTAGCGGCTTTGGGGCGTATGTTTTCTGAGGACGTATGTTTAGTTGACTGGAACATTTCGTGTGCCGGCAAGAATCAAGTGTTAAAAGCCAATCAGGCAATATTTGAAAATGTTGACAACCTGTCCGTTGTTATCAATAAGCTTTCACATCACAACAACACTGTATTCTGCCAGATTACCATTGAAATAGACGGTGAAAAAATACCTGTGGTGGATGTAATTGAGTTTGACAAAGACACAAAAATAAAGACAGTAACGGCGTATAGAGGCAATTAATTATGAAGACTGTCTACAAACCTTGGGGGAAAGAAGTTTGGCTCGAATTGAACGAGAAATATTGCTATAAGAGAATTTACATAAATTCGGGCCACAGAACCAGCTACCAGTATCACCAAGAGAAGATTGAGACAAACTACATTATTGATGGAACTGCTGAGATTTGGCTAGAGAATGATGAGGGTGTAGTTGAAAAAACTAAAATGGGACCCGGAGATTTTTTCACTGTCATGCCTCCCAAAAAGCACAGAGTGATTGCAGTGACTGATGTCATCTTGCAGGAGGTCTCGACTCCTGAGATTGACGATGTGATTCGACTATCAGATGACTCTAACAGATCCAGCGGACGCCTCAATTACGAACACATGACCCCTGCTCTCTGCATACTCACTGCTGGAAAAGGAACGAGGATGGCTGACTATGCGAAACATGTCAACAAAGGTCTTCTTCCCATCAATAATTTGGCAATTATAACGCATGCGATAAACAAGACACCAAAAGATTATGATGTGGTCATCGCGCTAGGTTATAAGGCTGTTCAAGTAAAAGAGTATTGTCAAGCTGCACACCCTGAAAGAAATTTTATTTTTGTTGATGTTGACAATATCGACGGACCAGGGTCCGGCCCCGGAACATCTTTGATGGAATGTAAACAGCACCTCCAAAGACCCTTTTACTTCACAACATCAGATTGTCTGATCAAGGGAGAGATACCTCCCATGGGAAATTGGTTGGGAGTTTATCCTACGAGCATTCCTGAGATATATTCGACTGTAAAAGTTAAGGGCAAAAAAGCTGTAGATTTTGTCAATAAAAGCTCCAAAGGTTACGCGCATGCATTTATTGGTCTTTGCGCGATTCAAGAATATGAAACATTTTGGTCAGAGCTAGAGAAAAATATTTCTGGTGCGGGTGAGGTGGTTAGCGCATTCTACGACTTAGACAAATATTCTGATATGGGCGCGAACATTCTAAATTGGTATGACATTGGAACGATAGAAAACTACATCAAGGCTCATGCTGATTTAGAGGATGAAAAGTTAGGAATTCCGAAAACTAGCGGTCAATTTATCTACAAAGTGAACGACAGAGCTATCAAACTCTTTCAATCTCCGGTAGCAGACCTTCTAGATAGAGCCAAAGAACTGGGCTCGCTGGTACCGAATATGATATATCAGGGAACGAACATTTTTTCATACGAGTGGGTCGCCGGCGACACCTTGTATAACAAGCTCGAGTTAGTTTCTAAGTTCATGGATTGGTCTATAGAAAACTTGTGGAAAGAAGAGGCAGTAGATATATCTGAGTCGTGCTATCAGTTCTATAGAGAAAAAACACTAAGGAGAATTTCAATGCTCCTTGATAAAAAAGACAGCAGAGATGTCTACCTTTCAAGCTGTATGATCAACGGAAAACAATACAGGCAAATTCAGTACTACCTAGATCGAATTGACTGGGAAGCGCTGTGCGAGACGCCAATAGCGACCAAGCTATTTCATGGTGATCTACAGTTTGACAATATTGTCTGTACCGAGAATGATTCTTTCAAGCTGATCGATTGGAGGGGCACATTCGGCAACCAGCACACATTTGGGGATGTCTATTACGATTTGGCGAAGCTCTACGGCGGCATTTGCATGAATTACTCACATATGAAGAGTTCTGACAACTATAGCTTTCTTAGGGTCGATAATGAAATAAACTATAGCTTTAGAGTTGATGAGGGCTCAATTTCGCTTAGAGAAGGTTTCAGGGATTGGGCTGAGTTGAATAAATTCAGCTTCGATAAAATTAAGAAGCTGGTGGCTTTAGTCTACCTGAACATGTCTCCTTTACATGATGACGGTTTAGATGATCTGTTATTTTTTCATGCGATAACACTTTTAGATGAGGCATGTGTGTAGGATGATAAGCAAAGACACAATGCTGTTCGGTTCATTTTCGAAGAACCCGGGCAATCGAGGTTGCAGTATTTTCAATTCTGCGTTCAAATATCATGATATTGATGCGATCTACAAGTCTTACCAGGTTGATGACATTGGAGACGCTGTATTGGCTGCAAGAACCCTGGGGTTCAGAGGATTTGCGGTGTCGATGCCGTTCAAGCGAGACGTGCTTCAATATGTCGATGATGTATCTCATAGTGCTTCCCTGTGTGGGTCTGCAAACACAATCGTAAATGATTCGGGTCAGCTAGTCGCATACAACACAGATTTTTTATCAGCTAAAGATTTTTTGTCACAAGGCGATATTATGACAAGAATACATCAATGCTCATTTTTCGTTCTGGGCGACGGAGGCTATGCCGGCGCTGTAACATGTGCTTTGAATGATCTGGGCATTGAGTATACTCAGGTCAATCGTGAAGTGTGGGATCGAGTGAACACCATCAAAGAGAGTGTTGTTTATAACTGCACCCCTGTAAGTAATATTCCTCTTCATGATAGCAACTTTCTGATTGATTGTCTGACAAGCACTGAGACCGGCCGAAAGCTGGGAATGATGCAGGCATCATATCAATATTTTCTCTATACCGGAAAGCGCTTGCCTTTTAATTGTAATGCGTAATAAGAAAATTAGACTTTTTGTCGGTCCCATGTCTAGACAGGTTGTTGATCTAGCGATAGAGTATTCAAACAGCACAGGTAATGTCTTGGCAGTAATACCGTCTAGAAGACAAATAGAAAACACAGGTGGTTATGTCAATAACTGGACCACAAAAAGCTTCTCCAGCTACGTAAAAAGCAATAGCGATACTGTGATGCTTGTAAGAGACCACGCAGGACCCGGACAAGGACAAAATTCGGACGACGGTCTTGATAGTTTAGCTGAAGATATTGCGTGTGGATTTGATGTTATTCACATAGATCCGTGGAAGAAGGTGGCATCTATAGAAGAGGGCATCACAAAAACCCACGAGCTTATCGAATACTGTTGTTCGATTAGTGACAATGTTAAGTTTGAGATAGGGACGGAAGAAGCAATATTTTCTTATTCTTCTGATGACTTGGACAAAATTATCATGTCTTTGAAGAAAAGTCTAGGGAAAAAATTCAACAGGATAGAGTACGCCGTAATTCAATCGGGTGTACAAATAAGTGGAACAGAAAATATCGGCAACTTTGATCCTCGCCGCCTTACAAAAATGGTAAATGTGGTGAAGAAGCACGGACTTCTCTCCAAGGAACACAACGGAGATTATCTAACTTTTTATCAGATACAACATCGGGCTTCTTTGGGGCTAGACTCAATTAATATCGCACCTGAGTTTGGTGTAGCCCAAACCAGAATTTTACTCAAAAGCGGGTTGGTGCCTTTTGAAGACGCAATTCAAGCATGCAGAGAAGTCAATAAATTTTCAAAGTGGATTCCCGATCCGGTCAAAGACAACCCGCCAGAAAGACTAATCGTGGAAGTTTCAGGTCACTATTGTTTTGCAAGAGAACCCTTCGCTAGCTCAGTAGAAAAAGTTAGAGAAAAGCTTTCTAGCTATCTTTTTTCCAGATTTGATGAAATACACAGGGCGTGGGAATAAAATTTTAGTGTCATGATGAAGATCAATGTTGCAGTATGTGTATCAGGTCATCTTAGAAGTTCTATTTCTGGACATGAGCGATTAAAGCAAATGCTAATCGATCAAAATTCAGACAGGTGCCAGTTTGATTTCTTTATTGACACTTGGGATTTATTAGATTGGCGATCTTCTCTAGGGCCGCTTGAAAAGCCAGACAAGTTATCGTTCAAAAATCTCATGAGCACGATGGGGCTGTATAATCCCACCCAGATAAGAATTCAAAAAAATCTAGATTTTGACACTAGCGAGTATGTAAGATATGTCAAACAGGGTGATGTGAAGAAGAATTCTCGTGGTGAGCACATACTGGGAATGTACTACAAGATCCTCAAGGCAAATGCTCTTAAGGCAGTTCACGAGGTCGAGCTGAGATTTAGATATGATCTGGTCATTAGGCATCGAACCGATTTTGGCCTAAAGGACCCGCTGGTCATCACTGACGATTTAGTTGAGAAGTGTCAATCCACTATTTTTGTAGCACAGCCCTACAATAAGATGCCCAGCTGGAGAACAGATGTTTTTGCCCTTTCCAGCTCTAAAAATATGGACTACTATTCGTCCCTATTCGCAAGAATGGATGACTTGGTTCATCAAAATCAGATATTTCGACCTGAGATTCTGCTCTATCATCATCTAGAACAACCAAAAAATTTGCAGGTAGAAGTCCTACCAAACAATTGGGAGATAATTTACGAAAATGAATCAGACAACTAAGTTGGGGGTTGCGTTATCAATCTACAACAAGCGAAGAGAACTTGAGATTAATCTCAAGATCATAAGAGAGAGATGGTCATCTCATAATGATTGTTATGTTAGTGTGTGTTGCAACGATCCCGAGACATTTAAGGCGTTAGAGGGGAACACCCATATTGACAATTTAATTTTTGGAGACGACATTCAAATTACAAACAAGGCACACAAACGAATGCGCATTGTCGACTGTATTGAGAAGTCCGTTTCTAATTGTGCAGCGGAGTATGTCATTCACTACCACGCTGATGCTTACGCACTGAAATCTGAACCGATCCTTCAGATTATTGAAGAAATGGAGAAGAATGGATATCTCGTCGCATTTCGAGGAAGGGGCTTAGATTTTAGAAATAACAAGTGCATTCACGGCGACGTTGATGATCATTTTGTTATTTTTAATCGTCGCGCTCTAGACGAAAGAAAGCTCTTCGATGTGAGTACGAAGAATCTTCCAGCTTCTAAGGAACAGTACCTGTCTGTTGGAAACGGCGAAACCTTTTTAAGCTTTTTGATCCAGGCATCGTTCAGCAGAGATGAGATTTTTTGGTACGATGATATGCGAAACAATATTGTTGACGAGACACGTGAAGATCATTACTACCCGGACGGTATAATGCATCGGAGCATGATACCTTACAACATTGATGAGAATCGAAAGTTCATTCACGTTAATGATTTTTCTGATGTGACCAGAATTCTGAGCAAATATGACGTGGGCGATGTAGATTTACTAGTGAAACATGATTGATAAACTGCGCAGTATGAATAAATTCATTGTCACAACCACCATCAATGATGTGACGCCGGCACTTGAGCGATTTGATGACTTAGAAGACTGGCACTTAATAGTCATTGGTGATAAGAAAACTCCGAAAATAAGCCTCAAAAACGGCGACTATATTCCTCCCAAATATCAAAATACGCTGGGATTTTCCTCTGTGTCACACATTCCATGGAATCTAGTACAGAGAAGAAATATCGGGTATTTGTTGGCAGTGCAGCAGGGCGCTGATATTATTGCCACAATCGATGATGACAATATTCCTTACGATAATTGGGGCAAGGAGCTGCATATCGGAAAAGAGGTGACTCGAAGAACCATTCACAGTGATCTAGTCTGTGATTCTCTGTTTGAGCACTCAAATGTAACTCATACTAAACTGTGGCATCGAGGATTTCCGGTGCAGCTACTAGAAGATAGGCACAAGAGAACAGAAAGCATTCAGAGGAGTACTGTGGATGTTCAGGCCGGCCTTTGGGACGGTGATCCTGATGTTGATGCAGTTTGTCGTTTAGCGGGCGGACCGTTCAATTTAAAATTCTCAGATCAGGAATTTCTAATTTCAAATGAGACTTTTTCACCCTACAACACACAGAACACATTTTTTTCAAGAAGGGTGTCGCCCTGCATGTGCCTTTCATTTGACATTGGAAGGATGGACGATATTTGGGCGAGCTATATGACACAGCGCGTGATGAGAGAATTGGGAAGCTCGGTTCTGTTCACTGGACCCACGGTTTATCAGGACAGAAATGATCATGATTTAACAAAAGATCTGGAGAAGGAAATGGTGGGATATAGAAACACCCTCGCATTCCTAAGAAGATTAAATGAGATAGATGCATCAGGTGATTCCCCGATTGAGATGTACTCCCTAATTGTTGATGGCATCGAGGATCTAGATTTTATCAGTAGCGACATGATCAGATTTCAAAGGGCATGGCTTGAGGATATGGAAAGGATTCTATGAACGTTTTAGTAACAGGCGGTGCCGGAATGGTAGGGTCGGCTTTTAAACGAGTTTTGTCAACTGCTCACTATCCCACAAGGCAAGAAATGGACTTACTTCAATCGCTGGACTTTTCTAAAATAGAAAATATTATTCACCTTGCCGCCAAAGTGGGCGGTATCCAGGCGAATATGAGTTCGATGGGCGATTTTTATTACGAAAATGAAAAAATCAACCAAAATGTTTTACAAGGCGCAAAGAATGCTGGCGTAAAAAAGGTTGTTTCGCTTCTTTCGACTTGTGTTTATCCTGATGCTTCATATGTAACATACCCACTCACAGAAGACCAATTACATATGGGTCCACCCCACTCATCAAATTTTGGTTATGCTTACGCCAAGAGGATGGTGGACGTAATGTCGCGTGCTTATCGACAGCAATACGGCTGTAATTTTATCACTGCGATCCCCAACAATCTTTATGGCGAAAATGACAACTTTGACTTAGAAAATAGTCATGTTATTCCTGCTTTAATGAGAAAAATTTGGGAAGCAAAAATAAATAAAAAGCCTTTCGTTGAGTGTTGGGGGGATGGTTCTCCCCTGAGAGAGTTTACTTATTCGGAAGATATTGCACACATACTTCTCTTCTTATTGAAGCATTATAATGAACCAAAGCCCATAAACATTGGCAACACCGACGAATATTCAATCAAAGAAGTTGTGGAAATGCTTTGTAAATTTTTGGAATACGACGGAGAAATCATTTGGAACACCGACAAGCCCGCCGGTCAATATCGAAAACCAAGCAGTAATCAAAAGTTATTAGATCTTGGTTGGAACAAGAACGGCTATACACCTCTTGCCGAGGGGTTAAAGAAAACGTGCAAATGGTTTATAATAAAATATCCAGATGTTAGAGGTGTGGGTTGAAAACAGCATTTATAAGTGGTATCACGGGACAAGATGGTTCATATTTAGCCGAGTTGTTATTGGACAGCGACTACTTTGTGGTGGGACTCAAAAGAAGAACTTCTTTGATTTGCACAGAAAGGCTCAACCACATTTATGATCACAAAAACTTTCGTATGGAATACTGGGATCTTAATGATTCCGGTTCAACGTATCGATTGCTTTTGGAATATAAGCCTGCCGAGTTTTATAATCTTGCCGCGCAATCTCATGTTAGAGTTTCTTTTGATGTGCCAGAGGACACTGTTAACGGCATCGTTTTGGGCACAACGCGCATCTTAGAAGCCATTCGTCATGTGTTGCCTGATTGTCGATTTTATCAAGCCAGTTCATCAGAGATGTTTGGTGAAAATCCTGATATTCCAGAAGCCGGGTACAATGAAAATTCCCGCCTAATGCCCGCTTCTCCTTATGCTTGTGCCAAAGTGTTTGCCCATAATTTAGTGAGAAATTATAGAGCCTCTTATGGTTTATATGCGAGCAGCGGCATTCTCTTTAATCACGAATCACCGCGCAGAGGAGAAACATTCGTGACGAGAAAAATAACACTAGCTGCGGCTAATATTCGATTGGGAAATCAGACACACATAGAGTTGGGAAACCTCGCCGCCAAGCGGGATTGGGGTCATGCCAAAGACTATGTAAAGGCGATGCACCTTATGTTGCAACAAAACAAGCCAGATGATTATGTTATCGCAACCGGAGAGGCACATAGTGTAGAAGAGTTTTTACATGAGGTCTGGAAGCACGCCGGTTTGGGAGATCCCAAACAACATTTGAGAATAAACAAAAAATACTTCAGACCACAGGAAGTCCCACATTTGTTGGGTGATTCCTCAAAGGCTCAAAAGGTGTTAGACTGGTCACCTCAGTACAATCTTAGCTCCTTGGCAAAAGATATGTATGATGGGGATTATAATAAAATTGTTATGCAACAGATGCACAGCCGCCAAGTAGGGCAATTATGCCAAAAATAGTCCGGGTAATGGCGCATCCAGACAGATGAATCAAAAAAAACCTCACGTAACATATTACACAAACACTTTCAACAGAAGGTATTTGCTTGAAAACATGCTGAAAAGCTTTGATTGTTGTAATTTATATGACGGATCTTACGAGTGGATAATAACTGACTATGGTTCAACAGATAGCACAAGAGATTTTTTAATTGACTATGCATCAAAAGTGGCTGGAGTTACTCTAGTGCTTGGAGATGAAAAATCTTATATTGAAGAGCTTGAAAGAAGAAATTTAGCACCGGCTAATCAAAGAAAAAAATCACATGCTATTTTCGGCCTTTCAAGAAATGCAGCAAGAAAATTAGCGAAAGGAGACTTGTTTGTCGAAATAGCCGACGATCATCAATTTATCAGACGAGGAGACTGGATATCTGATGCGATAAACATCACAGCGGACAGGGTTGAAAAATATGGCTTAGATGACATATCAAGCATCATATACAGAGGGTTGTCCATAGACAGAATTTATAAACAGAACAATGAGACTGAGCCCGAAGAAAAAATCTCCCAATCGTGTTCATATTTTGTCGCCAAGCACAAGTGTTACGATGATTATCACATCCAAAAAATGTCAGTTTTTGAAAAGATAGGAGACTATTTTGAACCCCACACACTAACAGGCGAGATAGGTGATCAGTGGCGTGAAGGAAAGGACAACATCAATCACTACGTGGATTATCTAGGGCGCACAAAAGCTGCAAAAATGAAGAAAATTTTCATGAAATTTCCGTATGCAATTGACTTTCCAAACCCATGGCATGCGAAGCTAAATGTGCCTCACACCGAACTAATATTTCCCATTTTGGAAAAGGATGAAATTCAAAAAAGATGTAACCATCTAGATAGACCTGTGTCCACAGACGAGATCTTGGGCCTCCAGTGAACAAACTTAAGGGTGGCGTCTATAATCGTCAACAGGGTTGTGCAGAGAGAGATGAAAGACCTAGCCTTCTTGATAAATGGACAAACATTTCTAAAGTCGATGGGTCCGCTTGTTTACTTTTCTAACAAGGCGGGCATAAGGCCACACATCATAGTCGCCAAAGAGCGGACAGGAAAGCCCCACGACAACATCAATTTGCATACATTGGCGCGACTTTCTAAAAGCGTGCAGGACGGTAGGTTGTATGTTGTAGATCGATTTCAAGATATCGACCCGGTGCTAGAGCAGAACGATCTAACATCGTTTGTGTGTCAAGACGCACAGCACCACGCACATGAACTCTGCGAGAAATATCGAGCTTATTCTATCGGCGTATTTTTTGATACTGTTCACCACGCCAACAATTCGACGCGTAAGATTTCAGGGACAAGACCGCATCGAATGTACTACTCCGACCAATACTTTAAGGATGAGTTCGAGAGACAAATGGGTGAGACGTGGAATTCGGGTGTTGTGGGTGCACCCCATCTAGATCACGCCATCTTTATAGAGCAAAAACAACACACACAAGAGCGTGTGTTGTTTTTAACACCAATTCAGTCCACGCTGGACCAGAACACTCGGAACGAACTAGAAAAATTTATTGAATACTGTCTAGACAATCACATTCACTTTATCATGAAAGATCGCCCTAAATCCAGGTGGATTTTCAACAAGAAGGGTCTGGAGGAGCAAATTACATTGGTTAGTCATGAAGAGGGGTTTCCATATACGTCTTTGTCTCTCATTTTGAATACTGACCTTCATATCACGTCTTACGGTACTAGCGCTTTTGAGGCTCAATTTTTTGGAAGACCGGTCATAAACATGGAGGTGACCGATAGTGATCAGCTTCCATTAGCAATAAGGCTTATCAAACACAGCTATGACACCGATGATATTTTCAACAATCATGGATTATGCCAGACAGTCTCGAGCGGACTTATTGACACTTACGAAGATTTAAAAAATCGATCTGCACTGCCAAGAAGAAACTTAACGATTGACGACAACTTCAGTTTGGATATTTTGAGAGATATAGCAGCTGACTTGTGAGGACTATTTTTGTAGAACAGTGATGTATAAGAGATGTATACTAATACCCGCTCGGGGCGGCAGCAAGGGAATTCCAAAGAAGAATTTGTTTAAAATTCTAGACAAACCTCTAATTTTCTATCCTATTCGAGCAGCACATGAGTCTAAAATTGATGAAGTGTTTGTGACCACCGACTGTGATAAAATAGCTGAAATCGCTGCCGAGTTCGGCGCAAAAATTATCAATCGACCGAAAGAAATTTCTGGCGATCTGTCAACAGATCTCGAGGCATTTCAACATTTTGTAGAAAGCTCCTCAATTGAATATGATTATATTGTTCATCTAAGGGCGACCTTTCCGAAAATTACGGGAGAGATCGTCGATGATGCGTGTGATAAGTTTGAGGAGATGTACGAGTCTTGTGATTCGATGCGATCAGTGATACAAGTGAAACAGAATCCTTACAAAATGTGGCACATGCGAGAAAATTTTCTATATCCTGTTGTACGCGAAAATAAGTTGCACAGCGCTCCTCGACAGCTGATTGAATCTTCTTATTTGCAGAACGCATGTGTCGACATTGTCAAGACCACTGCGGTTATCAATAAAAATTCGATGATCGGAGATCGATGTCTAGCGTACCAAATGAGTGATTACTACGATTTTGATATTGATACAATAGAGGACATTCAAGGGAGGCACTGGTAGTGCTTTATATTTTTGAGATGGCGAACAACCATCAGGGCGACGTTGATCACGCATTTTTAATTGTTGATCAATTTGGAGCGCTCGCGAAACTAAAAGGAATAACAGCTGGAATTAAACTCCAGTTTAGACAGCTCGACACCTTCATACATCCGAGCTACCAAGACTCGGACTTGAAGTATGTCAAGCGGTTTCGAGACACTCGATTATCGAAATTTCAGTTTGCCAAAATTGTCAAACGAATAAAAAAATCCGGATTGTTGTCAATTGCCACTCCGTTCGATAATGAATCGCTAGCATGGATTGAAGACTTAGACATAGATGTTGTCAAGATCGCCAGCTGTTCAGTGGACGACTGGCCCCTGCTAAGAGAAACAGTCAAGCTGAATAAGAAATTCATCATTTCCACAGCTGCTGCTGATATCGATACTCTCAGGCGAGTTTACAACTTGTTCAAAGCGCACAGAAGAGACTTCGCGTTTATGCATTGTGTTGGAGAATATCCAACACCTCCTGAGCACGCCGACTTGGACCGAATTTGTCGATTGAGAAAAGCATTTCCAGACGTTGAAATTGGCCTTTCGACCCACGAATCACCCGATCAAAAGTCTTTGGCACCATTTGCTGTCGCGCTTGGAAGTACAATTCTAGAAAAACACGTCGGATGTCTTACCGATAAGCATAGTCTGAATGCTTACTCTTGCACTGTCGATGACATGGAAAAGGTCATCGACGAGGTTGAGTTTGTAGCTCAAGCATTGATCGGAAAGTCTACTGGACAAAAAGAAACCCTAGGCGGACTCAAACGAGGTGTTTATTGCAAAAGGAACATCGCTGCAGGCCGGACGTTAACACACAGTGATGTATTTTTTGCGTTGCCTGTCCTGCCCGGGCAGGCAGATGCGTCGAAGATTGACCAAATAGTTGGAACTGTCGCAAAAAGAGAAATTGAACCCAATGAGTCACTGATGGTGGGTGATCTGTCGACCGACTCGCATAATAAGATCCTTGATAAGCTAAGACGATATATTGGGACGATCGCGAAGAAAGCAAATGTGACGATTACCGCCGCTGACAGCGCTGAGATTTCAGCGCACTTTGGGATTGAAAATTTTTACAAGACTGGCGCGACAATTATTGACAAGGTGAACAGAGAGTTTTGCAAAAAATTGATCATAATGCTGCCCGGGCAAGCACATCCAGAGCACCATCACATCAGAAAAGAGGAGGCATTTGAGCTTCTGTGGGGAGACTGTACACTAACCCTGAACGGAAGTAAAGTTGATCTGAGACTCGGCGTGCCGATTGTGATAGCGAGGGCCACCAAGCACGCTTTCAGCTCAGTAGAGGGATGTGTGATTGAGGAGGTATCAACGACTCATTATCCCGGGGATTCTGTGTATACCAACCCAAACATCAATAAGTTGTTGCTGAGAGACAGAAAAATTTCAATTAATTTGTGGGATGACTAATAACACCCATGAACACATACGTCACGTTTATTGATGCTAAAACGCAGATATACAATACGCAGGAATTTACACAATATCAAAACTATTACCAGGGCAAGCTTTCAGAAAATTTAGATAACATAGCTACAGTGCTAAGCGCGGGTATACATGACGATATAAAGCATCCGGAAGTAAAAAGATTACTTATCAATTTTAGCTTTTCTGATTTAACAGCAATGTTTGTTAACAGAAAATTTTATGATCGACTAGTCGAGGTAAATTCCAAATTTAAATTTATCAATCGCGCGACCGAATGTGTGCTATGCGGCGCAGACTTTGCAAATTTATTTGATGTCAATCACGACTTGATGTTTCAATCGCCCGATCGTGTTATAAAGGCACAGCCCAAGCACTGGCAGTCCTTTCCAGATTCGAAGTATCTTTCGTGCAGGAAGTGTGCAGGAATATTTGTTGATGTAGTTCCGAATGAAGAAATGATGGAATTTCTTTATCAGTACATGTATGATGAACAAGATTACGGCTTAAACCGATTTGAAGCATCTTTTGATACAAAAGAATTTAATGATAGCCCTGGAGCGATTTTGGAAATTGGAGGAGGTTGTATAGGAATGAAAAAATCGTGTCTTCAAAAAAAATATTATTCACTGGATTTTGATTGCAGATCAAACATCAATCGATCAATCGATTTAGTCGACGATGATGATATTGATGAAATTAAAAAATGGAAAATTGACACAATCGTGTCATGTGACTGCATAGAGCATGTATTGTATCCAAACAAATTTATCAATACATGCTATAAAATTCTGCCCCCGGGTGGTCGTCTGTATCTTCAAATTGGACAATTTCATCCGGCAAAAATATCACAACAAATGATAGCAATAATTCCACCAGAATTTATACAGGTGCCACACATTAATAGCTTTACTAGTTTTGCTATAAGCAGATCATGTGATGGAAAATTTAGGAAATTGGACGGGCTTACTAAAAGAAAAGGTGCTGTTGTCTTGGAGAGGATTTAATTTTTAAAATGCAACACGGAGGAACAATGAGCATGGGAGAAAAGTTAGGCATAGTGGGCCAGGGATTTGTAGGATCTGCTGTTAGAGAAGGACTAGCCCTCTTTCATGATATAAAAACCTACGACATAAATCCGGACTTGAGCTCCTGCAAATCTCTGCGAGAGCTTATCGATCACGCAAAAATTATTTTTGTTTGTCTGCCAACACCAATGAGAAAGGACGGAAGTTGCGATACGAGACTGATCCAGAGTGTGATTTCGCAGATAAATAAAGACGCTGTTGCCAGTTACCCGGCACGTAAAATTGTGGTCGTAAAGTCCACTGTACCTCCGGGCACGACCGCGTCCATGGACGCGGTCAACAGGAACATTGATGTGATCTTTAGTCCCGAATTTCTCACTGAAGCTAACTCATTTGATGATTTCAAAAATCAAACCAGAATTATACTGGGAGGCAGTCGTCCCGCAACATCAATTGTGAAGACGATGTTTAAAAAGGCCTTTCCACGAGTGCACATTGTGAAGACGGGCTCGCGGACTGCTGAGATGGTGAAATATTTGACCAACTGTTTTCTTGCCACCAAGGTTAGTTTTGCAAACGAGATGAAGCAAATATGTGACACAATGGACATAGATTACGACAAGGTCGTGGAGTACACGCTGCACGACCAGCGACTCGGTCAGTCTCACTGGGCAGTGCCGGGACCCGATGGTGACTTTGGTTTTGGTGGTCACTGTTTTCCAAAGGATCTTTGCGCGCTGATTGACGTTGCCAAAAGAAATCAAGTTGATCCACTAATTATGGAGGCAGTGTGGCGCAAGAATCAACAGGTCAGACACAGCAGGGACTGGGAAGACATGAAGGGCAGAGCCGTGAGTGAGGATTAAAATGCAGAAAATTCTAGTGACAGGAGGGTTGGGATTTGTCGGTTCACACCTTGTCGATTATTTGAAAGATCATGAGGAGTGTGATGTCTGTGTGATTGATAATCTGTGCTCCGAGTCTTCTTCCAAGAAGTATGTGAGGAATGATGTGACGTATTGGATTGATGACATCAGGAACCTCAACACTTACAAGTATGTGGAACAGAAATTTGATGTCATTTACCACCTTGCTGCCCTAGCTAGAATACAGCCCAGCTTTAGGGATCCACTCACATATCTTTCAACTGATATGATGGGCACATCTCATGTGTGCGAATTTGCTAGACGATGTGGTGCCAAGGTCATTTACGCCGGATCTTCTTCAGCCTACGCGGGACCGATGCTCAATCCCTATGCGTTTGCGAAATTTACCGGCGAACAAGTTTGTGAGATGTACCATCGGGTTTATGGGATGAGCTCTGTCACGGCTCGATTCTTCAATGTGTATGGAAAGCGCCAGCCGACAAGGGGGGCGTATGCAACCGTAGTTGGAATTTTTGAGGGTTTATCAAAAGAAGGAGAACCGTTGACAATCACGGGAGACGGCGATCAGCGCCGCGACTTCACACACATATCCGATATTGTCAGAGGTTTTGCCGCGCTTGGTGAGGCGAAATGGCAGGGACAAATTTTCAACTTGGGATGTGGTAAAAATTATTCGATCAATGAGTTGGCGAACATGTTCAGTGGGGAGAAAAGGTACGTTCCGGCCAGACCTGGTGAGGCTAGAAATACGCTTGCGGACCATACCGAGATGACCAAGGCAACAGGTTGGGTTCCAAAGCTGTCTCTTGAGAGCTACGTGAATCGCTGGAAGGCCGAGAACGTGTAAAAATCGTCCAAGTGTTGTATAATTCAACTATGGCAAGAAACATATCTAAATTTGACCCCTCGTTACCGCTTCTGAAGAACGGCAAGCCACACATCTCGTACTCTGAAGTGAGCACGTGGAACTCCTGCCCTTGGCGGCACAAATTGTCTTACATTGATAAAATCTCGGAATTTGTTCCCAGTCCATATCTCGACTATGGGACCATTGTGCACGATGCGGCAGAACAGTTTCTAAATGGCAGTCCGATTGATATTGAGGTGGTCCATCAGAAAATTCGAGAAGCCTGGGCGCAGCGGGATTTTGATTCTGCGAAATTCATCACCGACCAGACTGCCAGGTCCGCGTCGCAGGGATGGAAATACAAGCATGTTCCTCTCGCGGGATGGCTTGAGTCCGCAAAGAACAGCCTCGAGCAGCTCCCCGACTTTTTGGACGAGAAATTTCCCGGATGGAAGTCTGTTGCCGCAGAGCACGTTCTGTACGAGACAGTCGAGGGAAACGAGACAGGAAAATTCAAGGGATTTATCGATTGTGTCATTGAGCTTCCGAACGGAAAACATGTAGTCATTGACTGGAAAA
>Ga0080013_1001268_pt1 | contig 34043 bp, 16 predicted proteins | sample ETNvirenome_6_85_FD_69236 | JGI IMG/M metagenome (GOLD analysis project Ga0080013, IMG submission 69236) | Marine viral communities from the Pacific Ocean - ETNP_6_85 (SPADES assembly) (version 2) | ecosystem: Environmental > Aquatic > Marine > Oceanic | place: Pacific Ocean | collected 2013-06-19
TCTTAAATGGGATACTAATGATTCTAATTTAAATTCTACAAGTCAAAGTCAAGAAGATTCAACTTCAATAACTGGTGATATAAGTTTTTATTCTATGAATGCGGGCTCTACATTTTCACCAAAGATTGAAGTAAGGTGGGATGGTCATTTACCCTGTACTGGTTCCAATACAGGAAGTTTAACACAACTTACAATTGATGGAACAAAGGATAATTATTTGTATATGATTAATTTAAGAGATACATATAAAGAAATAGAAAAACCAAGATTTAGAGTTGGAGCCAGAGAGAGGTATCAAACAAAATCTACTTCTACAACAAAAACTGCAGTTTCTAATTTATTTGTACCAGAAGGAAGTGGTAGTTATTCAATAACAGACGTAGAAACAGGAGCAATTCTTGTTCCATTTGGTAGTGATTCATTATTAAGTTGTGATTCTACATCTAATTATTTTAAACAAGATTTAAGGGGTTTTATAAATAATAGATCTTATAGAATTATATTAAGATTAAAAACGGATAATAATAAACTAAGAATTTTTGATGACAATTTTAATTTTAAGGTGGTGAGTTAGATGCATTATTTTATATTTTCAAGTAAAGATTCTTATATAACCGAAGATTCACCCGGTCATATAATTTTATATCCAGATTCTACGGATAGAAATTATGGTGCAGATGAAATACTTGAATTAAAAAAAGAATTTTTAAGTTCATATCCAGATACATTAAGCGTAGATAAGAGATTTTTACTCAAGCACATAACAGATTTATATAGAGCAAAAGGTTCTCAATATTCTTTTGATTTATTTTTTAAATCGGTTTATAATGTTCAAGATTTAGTTTATTACAGACCAAAAGACGATATATTAGTTCCATCATCAGGCGATTGGAATCAACCATCATCATTAAGAATAATAACCAGTGATACTAATGATAAATTTGCATCTAGAACTATAACAGGGTCTACTTCTGGTGCGACTGCAATTGTTGATAGTGTACAAAATTTTATATCTGGAGCATTGACGGTTACCGAATTACAATTGCTCAATATTTCTGGAACGTTTGTAGTTGGTGAAACTGTTATTTCAACAGAATACGAAAACAATACTGGTTCTGGAATATGTCAAGGTGTTTTGACTAAAATAAACATTACAAATGCTGGAACAAACTATAAAGTTGGTGATGTTGTGACTATTTCAGGAGGCGGTGGCCAAGATGCGGCCGCTAGAATATCACAAATAGGAACAGGGGCTATTACTGGTTTTTCAGTCTTTGATCCAGGAGATGGTTACATCAATGGTACTGCATTGTCCGTAAATAACTTTGCTACAGGAGGCAATGGGGTTGCAGGGCATATATCTAAAACGGCTCATACATTTACAGTTTCGATTAATGATGATGTAATTAAAGATTTTACTGCAATTACCATAGATGCTGATGAGTTTGGGTTATCCGGAGACATTACTGCAAATAGAGGCGATAGAATCATAGATGCTTTAGGATTTTCGAAGAGTGATATAGGTTCTATCACAAGTGTAAAAGCAACGGGTTTAGGTTTTGGATATGAGTTATCTCCTATTATATCAGTTACCGAACCATCAATATTATCTTTTAATGATTCTGCGGTTGGAATATTAAATTTAAATGATGATCCAGATAGTATTGAATTAACTACGGCTATAACGGATACATTTACACCAAGTGAACGTTTTACATCAAATTCTGGAAATAAAATTGGAACTTTTTTAGGCACGGTCAGCACCGCATCTACAATTGACGATCCAACCAGAATAAGATTTAGACCAATTCAATATACAGGAACTTTTGGATCTGGTAGAAATGATTTAGTATCAAATGTTTCAGCATACGTAAATCCTACGATACCTACAGTATATGATGTACAAGTCAAGGCTCCTACTTTTACAGGAACTGCTGAGAATACAAATCAATTTGTTTTTAGAAGAGGTATTAATGCTCAAAGCGTAACCGAATCGACAAATACATCTACAACAATAGAATATACTGCTACTGGCACAGATATTACAGGCGGTTTTCAGAAATTACAATTTCCAGTTACAAGTATTGCACGTACATCCACAACCGCTACTGTTACAACTCCAAAAAAACATGGTTTAGATGATGGGCAAAAAGTTATAGTGAGTGGAGCAAGTCCATCCGGATATAATGGAGAAAAAACAATTACAGTTACAGGACACCATAACTTTACATATACTATTACTGGTTCTCCATCAACTCCTGCATCTGGAACCATTGTTTATGACGAAAATGTTGCAGTTAAATTTACTCTACCTTTTGGTCATAAAGCAGATGATAGATTTTTAATATCTGCGGTTGATTTTGCTTCTAATGAAGTCATAACAGGTTTTGATTCAGGTGCTTCTGCCACAGTAAATACTGGAACTGCGGTAGCCGATGGAGGAATAAGAGGAAATAGTGCCACAGTTGATGTTGCAGGTTTGGCCGCTGGTTCTGCAAAAGAAATTGAAATTACTAATTTTGGTGTTGGTTATGTCTCTGTTCCCGCATTGTCTTTAGAGGATAAAGGCGGAGGTAATGCAAACCTTTCTGCAAATATCGGTGCTATTGGTACGGCGGCCGGTACTTATGCAGATGAGAATGGAAGATTAAGTTCGGCTAAACGTTTGCAAGATAGTTACTATTATCAAAATTACAGTTATTCTCTACGAAATAAACAACAATTAAATGACTACGAAAAAGTTGTAAAAAAACTTTTACATCCTAGTGGGCATCAACTATTTGGGGAATTTAGACCAGATGCTCAAAATTTGCAACTTGGTGTGGATCATTTATTGACTTCAGAGGATGGAGATACATTTATTTTGGAAACTGGAGATAATATTTTGATGGAGCAATATTTTGATCCATCTCACTCAATATCTCTTGATAAAATACAAAGTCTTTCAACAAGCGGTAATGGAGGTGTAATAACCGTTACTGGAGGTTCAAAAACTGTAATAAGTGATGTTGGAAGAATAGATGAACTTACATTAGAAGATGGTCTAGGAAATTTAATATTAGATGATTCGGTTGTGGGTACTGGTGGTGAAAATCAAAATTTTCTCTTAGAGACAAGCAGTAATGCATCAGCAAACTTGAGTGCAGATTTTTCTGCTGGTGATAAAATTATAATTGATGATGAACAGGCATTTGAAGTATCTTATGGAGAATTCTTACTTGAAAAACAATTGATAGGAACATTAAATTCTTCTTCTACAAATGTATTGTCTTATGTGGTGCTTACAAATACTTCTTCATCTTTTACTGTAGGCGAAACAGTTTTTCAGGGAGAGTTAGATGCATTAGAATTTGATAACGATGGTGGAACAAATTCTAGCGAAATTGTTATCGGTCAACTTACTTTAGAAGATTCTGGAGGAGTTTTAAAATCTGAAACCAATGAATTGTTTTTATTAGAATCTACTGCGGATGCAGTAAGTGCAGAAACATCGGGTGTAGTTTTATTAGAAACCACAAATACTACAATTACAGATACGATGTTATTAGAGATTCAAACAAATACTGCAACTGGAACTGTAAATTCATATTTTACAGATGCTTCAAATAATAAAATTTTAGTATTAAGCACTACGAGTAATGATTTTTCATTAACATCAAATGCTAATGGTTCATCGTCTGGTGCAACCGCAAATATAACATCATTTAGTAAAAATTTAATATTTGGTGTAGGAACGAATTTTGAAGATGAGTTGTCAACAGGTCAAGTGATAACGGTCACGAATACACGAGATTCTTTTGAAGTATCGAGTATTATAAATTCCAGTGCTATAATAGGTAACACGACTATAGGAAATGGTATTGCAACAACTTTTGATAATTCAATACTCAACAAAATAATTTTAGAATCATCGGTTCGTGGCACTACGAGTGCTAATGGATTAAATGATGGTTCTTCTACAATTACAGGAACTAACACATTTTTTAGTGAAGATTTATTGGTTAACGATGTTATTTCTTTAAGCACAAATACGACCTTAAAAGCACAAGTAACTTCTATAAGTTCAGATACATCAATAACTGTAAACACATCTATTGGTGATGGAACTAATAGTGTTAGTATTACATTACATTCTAGAAGAAATTTAGATTTGGAAGCAAGTGAAAATTCTTTGACATTAAGCAGACCGTATGATGGTTCGAATAATTTTATGGGTATAAATGACTCGACCACAACAACAGGATTTTTACTTTTTGAAGATGGTATAGGTATTTTGAATGTCCTATACACTTCTGCAAATACATCTTCTGGAAAATTACAATTACAAGAATTATCAACGTTCTCAAACGTAGAACCTAAGTTAATTACCTCATAAATAATAATATGCCTAATTTAGTAACAAATCGATTTAAAATACATAATGCCGAACAATTTGTAGAATCTCTTAGTGAGACTTCTGCGACAAATTTATTTGTATTTGTCGGTAGAGTAGAAACATGGTCTGATGATTCGGATCCTCCTGCACCAAGTGATAGTATATCAAATACGAGTTTTGATTATTTTAAAAGTATAATTGCCGCTAAAAAAATCACTTCAGGAGATGTTAGTCATATTACTCCAAGAATAAATTGGGAATCAAATACGAATTATACTGCATACACACATCAAAATTCTGATTTATTTGCGAATAATTTCTATGCGGTTACGGAAGATTTTAACGTTTACAAATGTTTGCAAAATAATTTATCAAATGGTGCATCAACTGTTCAGCCAACAGGTGTTGGTTTAAGCATAATAGAATTATCTGATGGTTATAAATGGAAATATATGTATACTATTTCACCACAAGATATTTTAAAATTTACTACCAGTACGTACATTCCAGTAAAAAAAGTTGGTAATACCGATGATGGAAGCACACAATTTGATATTGAGCAAGGAGCCGTTGATGGTAGTATAGAAATTATTAATAGAAGTTCTAATGGTGATTTTAGAGTAGAATTCACAGGATCACCTACTACTGTAGTTGGTGCAGATGCTAATTTTGTCGTTGGTGAAAAAATAACAGGACAAACTTCAGGATCTGAAGGAAATGTTGTTTCGGCAGTGGCTGGTGCGAATAACATTAATTATTATCCGAACGGAAATACCTTATTTACTAATACTGAAATTATTGTCGGAGAAACTTCAGGTGCTAGAGCAACATTGAGTCAATCTGTATTTTCAAATTACAAATTTGAAGAAAATATCTTTTCTTCAGTCACTAATTCTACAACATTACAACTTGCTACAGATGCAAATAGTTCTGCTGATTCACTCTATGTCAATTCGACTTTATACATTGTCAATAATGCTGGTCGAGGTGAACAATCATTAATAACGGCATACGATTCATCATTAAAAAGAGTTACAGTAGCAAATGCCTTTGTCACAACTCCAAATACATCGTCTGGATATCAAGTAGCACCTACTATTACAGTTTCAGGTGATGGAACTCTTGCTAAAGCCAGAGCCGTTGGAAACAGTACGTTTGGTGTAAAAGGAGTCATTGTGACAAATAAAGGAAAAGATTATGCTTCTGCAACTATTACAGTAACGGCTAATGGTTCTCATGGTTCTGGAGCAAACGCAACTGCAATTATTAGCCCTCCAGGAGGGCATGGAAATAATGCGATTGAAGAACTTGGTGGTAATAGAATTTTGATAGATTCAAGAATAAATGGTAATGAATCTGGATATTTTACAACAGAAAATGAATATAGACAAATAGGATTGTTAAGAGATCCATTACAAGATGCAAATGCAAATGCGTTTTTCACTTCTGACTTAGCAGACCAGGCAACAAAATTGACTATTGAAAAGGTTTCAGGATCTTTTTCTGCTGATGAAATAGTATATCAAGGATCCTCTCTTGCTAATAGTTCTGCCAATGGATATCTGATAGACTTTCTAAATAATAACAAGATAAGAATGAATAGAGTCGAAGGAACGTTTGTTTCAAATTCTACAGTAAATGCGATAACTGGATCTACCTCTGGTGCAACCGCTTCCATTGTTGAAGATGGAGTTGCAAATGCTGATATGAAATTGTATAGTGGAGACATTTTATATATTGAAAACAGAGAAAAAGTAACTAGACTTCAAAATCAAATTGAAGATATAAAAATTGTTTTAGAGTTTTAAGAGAAAAATATGCCTAAACTGACAACAGATTTTAATGTATCGCCCTACTATGATGATTTCGATGAGGCGAATAAATTTTTTAAGGTTTTATACAGACCTGGTTTTTCTGTACAAGCCAGAGAACTTACTCAAATGCAGACCATTCTGCAGGATCAATTAGAAAAATTAGGAGATCACTCTTTCGTTGATGGTAGTAGAGTATCTGGAGCCGAACTTACAGTCAATACCGATATAAATTCTCTTAAATTAAAAACAAATTATGCTGGAGTAGAAGTAGATGTCAGTGATTTTACAGGCAGAAAAATTGAAGGAAATACTTCGGGTGCTAAAGCCGAAGTGTTAGTGGTTGAATCTTATTCTCAAACCACTCTTAATACATTGATGATAAATTATCTAAATGAAAAAACATTTGTAGATGATGAAATTATTCAAACCTCAGATACAGGCACTACTGTTTTTGCTAATGTTGCAGGTGCTGATGAAGGATTAACAGGTGTAACAACATTAGTAACTTCTATAGCCTCTAAAGAAGGATCGGTTGCAAGTATTGATGAAGGTGTTTTTTATGTGGGAGGTTATTTTATTTTTACTTCTGCCCAAACTATTATTTTAGAAAAATACTCTTCAACACCTACTTTTAGATTAGGATTATCAATTATAGAATCTATATCTACAAGCGTAGACGATGCAAACTTATTAGACAATGCCATAGGCTCTCCAAATTACACGGCACCAGGAGCAAATCGTTATAAAATCGATTTAACATTAGCAAAAAAAGATTTTTTCACAGAGGGTATTGATATAGTTTCTTCAGGTGTAACTTATTCAGCCGCTTCAAATACAGTTACTATTACAACTGCAACGGATCACAACCTAAGTAATGGTGATTCGGTTATTGTTTCAGGTGCAACTCAAACTGAATACAATGGAAAATTTGCTATTGCTAATACAACGAGTGGTACTACTTTTACTTATTTTATTTCAGGAGCACCTGCAACTCCTGCTACAGGAAGTCCAGTTTATACTCAAGTAGTTACAGATCCTATCGAGAGAACTTCTGATGAAAATTTTATTGAATTAATTAGATTAGAAAGTGGTCAAATAACTAAAGAAGTTGCTTATCCTGTATATGGAACAATTAATGATTTATTGGCTCGTAGAACATTTGACCAAGCAGGAGACTTTACTGTTACTCCATTTTCTTTAGATTTTGTTAATCATAAAATTGCTGGAACTGCATCATCAAGAACCGCCGCCAATGCATGTACAAATTTTACAGGTTCAGGAACAGGATTTGTATCACAATTAAATGCTGGTGATGTAATCTTTTTATCAGGTAATACAACTAAAACTGCAACTATTGATAGTATATCAAATAATACAGTTTTAACTTTGACTTCTGGAACCGCTCTTGGAGATGGTTCAGATAATCAAAAAATAGGAGTTGATACAAAAGTATCTGCCGCCATGGGTCCTGGTAAAGCATATGTCAAAGGATATGATTTCGAAACAGTAACAACTCAATTTTTAGATGTTGAAAAAGGTCGAGATACAAGAACAATTTCTTCCGAAAGTCAAGGAATGGAGTTTGGACCATTTCTTAAAGTGACAGATTTAATATCTAAAGTTTCTTTTGATGTTGGTGCAAATACTGCAAATGGTTCTGCAAATGGAGCGGGTATGGATTTGCTTGATTTGCATATGGTCAAATGGCCATCTACAAGTAATACTCATAGTCCTTCTAACTCTATCATATTTACATCTAACGGAATTATTGATTTTGTTGGTATACGAGATGGGCATGCCGCCATTGGAAATACAAAAATAGGAACGGCAAGAGTACGACAATTTGATTTTAGAGCATCAAGAAATTCTACAGTTACAACAAAATATGGATCTTCAGGAAGTAATACACATCAAAGAAGATATCATTCAATTTATGATGCTCATTTTTTTGATTTTAGATTTAGAAAAGTAACAGGTACAGTAGGAGCGGCGGTAGCAGGTAATTCTTCTGTTATAAAATTAGAGAACACTTCTGGTGCTGATAGTTTTCCAACACAGAATAGTTTATTTGGAGTTTCAATAACCGTAAATACCAGTTTTATGGGGGTTAATACCTCAGATACAAGACAGATTACTAATTGGATGGGAGCAAATAATGCTACCACAAATGATGCCGGATTAGATTTAAGTGGTAATGGTACTAAGCAGGCGGCAAATTATCATGCTCTGTTAGATTCTCCTTTGACACAACCTACACAGGCAACTACAACATACTCCATTGATTTTGGTGTAAAAGATATTAGATCCGCAGTTCAATTAAGTACAAATGACATTATTAAGGCATTTAATGTAGATCCTTCTGGTAAACATGATGGAACTGAGACTAGCAATACTATTTTATTTGGAAATAATGATGATGAAAGAACTTTAATTTTTCCATTGCAAAATAAAGCGGTAGCAAATTTATCTCCTACTGGTGATAGTGCAACAATGTATAAGTTTAAGAGAACTTTTACTGGATCTTTATCATCTGGAACACAATCTGTCACTGCACCTTCAGGAGAAAAGTTTTTTCCTGCTACAACTAAAACTCTTACCGATACTGAAATTGATAATCATTATATTGTGCAGATTACCAGCGGAACACATGATGGCACAATTATTGAATTTTCAAATACTTCTGGAACAGGTATTGCAGGTGACAGATCCATTGCATTAACAGATAATGGTGTAGGTATTACTATCGATACTACAAATGGTGGATCTGGAGCATTGACATACTCTAGTGAAACTTTTAAACTCATAGCAACTATGCAGAGGGCTAATGCTGAAGTAGGAATTACAGGCTCGCAGATAGGTAAAAAGACATTAGTTTCTGGAAATACGACTCAAGCCGTTGTTGATTTTAATACTGCTAATGCTACTCAAGCAACTTCAGGGCAAATCATGTATGGTACCAGCATGAATGCTGAACCAGGTGCGAATAATACATTAAGATTGGCTGATGTTAAAATGTTAGTTGCAGTAATTGATACACTTGCACCTACTCAAAATGTTACAAACAATATGGTAACATCTGCCATAGCATCAACTGCCAATCAGCATAATATTACTAGCAGATTTGAATTTGATACTGGTCAAAAAGACAATTATTATGATTATGGAAAAATTTCTTTGAAGCCTGGGCAAGATGCACCTACAGGGCAAGTTATGGCAATTGTTGATTACTATACTCATGCTGGTCAAGGACCATTTACAGTAGATTCATACATTTATAGTGGAAGTGGAAATACAGGTTATGGTGATTTACCTTCATTTACATCTCCTAAAACAGGAAATAAAGTCGAATTGAGAGATGTAATTGATTTTAGACCAAGAAGAATAGGTATTGAGACATCAAATGCAGATTCTATTGCATATACGAATGATATTACTGCAACATCTAATGTTTTTGCCGCCAAGGTATTACCTGATTTTGATTTCACTTTTGATACAGACTATGCACATTATCTTCCACGCAAAGATAAAATTACATTAACACGAGACCGAAAATTTAAAGTAATAAAAGGTGTTTCTGATGTTAAACCTCAACTACCACCAGATGATGATGATTCTTTAACATTATATTCAGCAGAAATTCCAGCATATACATTCAATCCTTCTGATATTAAAACAAGATATATTGATAACAGAAAATATACCATGAGAGATATTGGTAAACTAGAAAGAAGAATTGAGAATTTAGAATATTATGTTTCTTTAAGTTTACTAGAAAAAGAAGCCGATGGTTTGACTATAACAGACTCTAACGGTAACGATAGATTTAAGAATGGAATACTGGTAGATCCATTTGCCGGTCATGGTATAGGTGATGTATTCAACGAAGACTATAATGTGTCTATAGATTTTGACAGTAAAGAACTAAGACCGCCAATATCTACTGATTTAGTTAGATTAAATTTTGACTCTAATACTCAAAATAGTACACTTGTAAATAATGGAGGTCTTATAACTCTACCGTTCTCAAGTAGGCAGTTTATAACACAACCTTTGACCGGTTCATTACTTGGTAAAAATGTTCAAAAAACATATAAAATTAATCCATTCTCAACTTCCAGTTACATCGGACAACTTGCAATAGATCCTCCTACAGATAATTGGTATGACAGAAGTTCCAAAGTTACATTAAAAGTAAATCTAGAAGGGCAATACGACAACTGGCCAAATATTACAACTAATGATGCACATGGTTCGCATTATAATGATTGGGAAGATATTTGGTCTGGTAAACAACTGAATAATGATGTTAGCGACGGAATACGAGATACTGGCGATTCATTCACAAATGATAGAAGAGCAAAAACAACTGGGCAGACAAAAACACTATCAGGTTTAAAATCTGGAAATGTTCCTGAAAAAATTGTAAATGTTATAGGTAATAAAGTTGTTAATGTAAGTGTAGTTCCAAAAGTTCGACAACAATCTATTTATTTTGTGGCAAAAGGACTCAAACCAAATAAAAATGTTTATGCATATTTTGGAGATACCAGAGTTTCTACAAACATAAAACAAGCAACTGTGGTTGCTTTATCTAATGTTAGTACATCAAATGTGTTCAGAACGACATCTGGTAATTATGAAACTATCGAAATTCAAGGAACAGGTGAAAATGCAGGCAATACTGCTAAAGTATTGTATATGACTGACAGGTCAACCACAAATGGATGTTCGATAATGATTACTGATGAGTCTTTAGTTTCTGCATTTTCTATAGGCGCAGTTGTTAAAGGAATTGATACTGGTGCGAATGGTTCAATAAGTTCTGTAACGGAATACAATGAATCTGATGCTCAACTTGTAGTAAACAATGAAGGTGGTACTGCTGGAAAATTTAACATACCAGGTTCAACATTTGATTCTGGAGAAATTCTTTTTAGATTAACAGATGATATTGATAATATTCCTGCCACTACAACATCAGTTGCCGAAGTTAATTTTCATGCTAAAGGAATATTATCAACTAGAGAAGATGGAATTATTTCTACTAGACCTTTGATAAAACGAAGAGATGATATTACACAAGAGGGAATAGTTAAAAGTGTTATAGAGCCTAGAAGAAATTCTTCTCAAAAATTTATGGCTCCAATGGTTCAATCTTTTTTCGTATCCGAAGATACTCATCCTTCAGGATTATTTTTAGACAACATTGAATTATTTTTTAAAACGAAAGATGGTTCTGCGACTGGAGGAACTCCTGTTACATTGCAACTAAGACCTATGATAAATGGATATCCTAGTCCATCAATAATTATACCAGGTTCTGAAGTTGTTTTAAATAGAGGCAGAGTAACCGCTAATACTACGACACCTTCTGCAAATACATTAGGAGGTTTTCCTGGTGCTACATTAGGAAATTCTTTTTCAGCAAACAAGAATAAAGCAGATATTGGTTCTAGAACCATTTTTAATTTTGATATGCCTGTTTATCTTGTTCCTGGTGAATACGCTATTACTATTTTGTCGAATACATCAGAATATAGTGTTTATGGTTTTGAATTGGGAGCAAAATCTACAGGAACAGATAGAAAAATTACGAAGCAACCTTATGTTGGTAGATTTTTTAAACCTTCTAATGCAGGATTGCAAGAGGGTTTGGATAATGAAGGATTAATGTTCATAATAAATTCTTGTAATTTTACACAAGAATCGGGTTATGGTAGATTTGATAATCAATTGTCATCTGCAGGAAATGCGACCGCAAATCTTAATATGGATACTGCAAAGATTGTTTCTGAAATTTTAGAATTTTCAAATACTGCTAATGAATATCGTTATTTTTCAACATCAAGTAGTGGTTCAAGTAAAGGTAGCACAACTGTATTTCCATTAAACAAAAATTTTGATTTTGAAACTAGACAACAAATAACATATACGGCTAATACTAAAGACAGTCAATATCAAAACAGTTTTCAGACAAACGTTTATTTTACAACTGCAAATTCTTTTATATCTCCAGTTTTGGATGAACATAGATTAGGTGTTATAGCAGTTAATAATGATGTAAATAACGGAGGTCTTAGTAATTCTAATTTCATCATTACAGATTTTGGTGCAGGTTTATTAAGGTCTCAGATTGGAGGGGATACAGGAACATATGCAAATACTGATGCAGGAGCAGGAAATACAAGTGTATTTACAGTTTCGGCTCCAGATGTTGGATCAAATACTGCAACTATTGCGGCCAATGTACATGCTAATGGTTCATTGAATACAGTCAGAGTTGTAAACCCAGGAGCAGGTTATACAACAACACCAACTGTCACTACAGGAACAATTACAAATAGTTCTAATCCTCAAATTAGAGCAGTTGGTGAAGGTTCTAATAGTTCTAATATGGTATCTGCTAGTGTGGATCATTCTAGAGGCGGCAATATTACTGCACGTTACATTACCAGAAAAGTTACTCTAGAAGAAGGGTTTGATGCCAGAGATATTAGAGTGTATTTGAATGCATATAAGCCTAGAGGAACAAATATTTACTGTTATTACAAGGTTATGTCTGGTGATGATCCAGAATCTTTCGAGGATAAACCATATGTAATCATGTCCCAAGATACATCTGAAGGATTGTTTTCTCTGAACAAAGATGATTTTAAACAATATGTGTATAGAACAGCCGATGAAGTAATTTCTTATACCGATTCAGTAGGAGCAAAATATGATAAATTTAGAACTTTTGCGGTAAAGATTGTATTTACTTTAGATAGAGATGTTCAGACAACATTTATTGGAATTCCAAAAATTACTGATTTGAGAGTTGTCGCATTAGATAGTGAAGGTAAAGTATAATGAAAGTTAAAACCGATAATCCAAATTATTTAAGAGATTTAAGTTCAAGTGCTATTTTGGCAAAAGATATTCAATCTTTGACTAAGCATAAACAGAAAATAAATCAAGTTAATGAAATAAATAGTTTAAGATATGAAGTTGATTCTTTGAACTTAAAAATAGACAAAATTTTAAAAATAATAGAAAAAAGGAATTAAATGCCTAGTATTAGTGAAGTAGCATTAACAAATACCTTTGATGAGTGGAGAACTATATCAAATCATTTGGTATCAAATGTAAATGCCGCTAATAGTTCCGATCCAACTACTTCAATTGTTTTTGCAAATAGCACAGGAGGGTTTGCCGTAAATACTGTAACAACGAATACGGCTACAGGAACATTGACTACTGGTACCAGGTTAGTTTTTACTGGTGGTAATGTCAATTTTTCTACTTCAAATGTCGCATCTTTAGGTAATGTTCATCAAGTTCATATATTAGGCGGATCAACTGTAACAGGTGACAGCCCATCAAGTTCTATTGCAAATGTTCAATTAAATAATTCTGAAATTAATCTAAATGGTAAAAACTTTTCTGCAAATGGTTCATCTACAATTGATTTAGAAAATGCCACTATATCAAATTTAGGCACAATAACCACCGCCGATATTAATGGTGGTACTGTAGATGGGGCGGCAATTACATGTACAGGAGCAACGGATCTTTTAACACTATCCCAATCAGGTGGTTCAAACCCACATGTATTTACTGGAGCACAAATTAGTGGAGGCACATTTACAGGTGCTACACAAAATGCAGGTTTATCTCACTCTTCAAATGTAAGTGTAAACGGTGCAGGGTTTCTTGCTACAACGAATTCAACATGTTTAGGTTTAGATGCTGGCGCTTCAACTAATGTCGCTATAGGAAAATTTCCAGAAATAGACGTTGCTCGTTCTGGTGATACGAATCATGTACCTACTTCATCTAAATCTAGGGTACACATTAGAACAGACTTTGCCGCCGGTAGTGCGGCCGCTACTGCGGTAGTGGCATCAGCCGATGAATTAACAATAGAAGGCAATACCGCAGTAGGTATGACATTACTTTCAAATACTGCATCTAATGCACACATAGCATTTGGTGATTCTGCTGATGCTGATGCTGGTGGTATCATTTATAATCATAATACTAATCAAATGCATTTTGTAGGTGCTGGTGCAAATACAGTAATGTTTGACGATACTGCTGGAGGATGCATACAAATTCCTGGAGGTGGTACGTTAGGAACAACTGCAGGAAAACTTCATATAAATGTTGGATCGACTGATGCTAAAACTGGATTATTCATAGATTCCAACGATGCTGACCGAATCGCATTAGAAATTGATGGTGAGCAAACCACTATGAATGCAGTATCGTTTGATGTTGATGCATTAACGAGCGGTCATGGTTTAACAGTTCATACTGGTATAGGAACTGCAACAACTCAAGCCATGACAGGTTCTTTATTTGCAGTAAACGACAATAATAGTTCTACAAACTCTAGAGATATTGTAGGTATTGTTCAAGAACATGCAGATGCAACTGGAACGACTGCATTATCAATAAGAACCGATTCGGGTCGTGGTATCTTTGTAGATCAAAATGCAAATAATGTTGCAATGTTAGTTGATGCCGAAAATGATGAAGCCAATAGTGTTCAAATTGTTTCAGATGCTTTGTCCACAGGTTCAGCATTAACAGTCTCAAGTACGGCAACTCACTCTGGAAATTTAGTATCACTTATAAGTGACGGAGCCGCAACTGGTACAACTTTATACGCAAGAAGTGATGCAACCACTAATACTACTAATATGATTCTTGTTGCGAATAGTTCATCAAATATAATTGAGCAGGAAGTTGGGGGCGAATTGACTCATAAAGGTAAATTTATGATGCCAGTGCTTAATTCAAGACAAGGTTATGGTGCGAGTTCAGTTAATTACTTACCAATTGTAGCCGGCTATGCGACTGGTAGCACACCAACAAATGGCGTTTTAATAAAAACCTCTTTGCCATTTACAAATTCAATTGACATGCCGATAATAAAGATAGAAGGATATGAATATGGTAACAGTCGAACCATTGATTTAACCCTTGCCTTTTATATTTATGGTAGTGCATTTGGAAGTGCTAGTCTCTCTTCTTCTGGAGGAAAGGCGCCTGCAATTAAACTATGCACACATACTTCGGGAACTAAGGTTGCAATTCATATTGGTGCCTTGGCGTATTTTCCTAGATTTAGAGTCAGTGCGACATCTACTTTTGGTCCTAATAATACAAATCTTGAATCATGGTATAAAGGTTGGACTATTGCAGATGATACTGGTCCTACTGGTGCAAATCAGGTAGATGTAACATATAATAGTGTAATTGGGCCTGGGCTTTCAGTTAGCGGATCGTCTACTGAAATAAATACTGCTAGTATTACTGACACATTATCTGTAACTGGTGCAACAACCCTATCCAATACATTATCTGTAACTGGAGCGACAAGCCTATCTAATACATTTTCTGTTGCTAATAATGCTACAATATCAGGTACCTTAGGTGTAACACAAGCCACCTCATTATCTAGCACATTATCCGTTACAGGAGCGGCAACTTTTTCAACAAGTCTTACTGCCACTTCAGGCACACAAACATTTGGAAATGATGTGAGAGTGGGAGAATATCTTTATCATAGTGGAGATACAGATACTTATATAAGATTTGGATCAGGTGCTTCTGGAAACATATTTGAATTTTACACTGGTGGTAGTAAGCAAATGGCGATGAACACGAACTTCACCGGTCTATATTATGGTGGCTCTTTAAAATTTGAAACAACTAATTATGGTGTAAAAACTACTGGAGATTTGGATGTCACTTATGGTAGTCTTACTGCCACTTCAGGCACAACAACATTTGGCAGTGATGTAAGAGTGGGAGAATATATCTATCATGATAATGATACTAATACCTACATTAAATATGGTACTGATGTAATAGATTTTTATACAGGTGGCGACCGTCAACTGTATATGGATGAAAATAGCACACATCTTTATCATAATGGTACTGAAAGATTAGCAACAGACTGGGGCGGTGTCAATGTGTTAGGAAATCTGTCTGTATCCAGCGCCATTACTGCCACTTCAGGCACAGTAACATTTGGCAGTGATGTAAGAGTGGGAGAATATATCTATCATGATCAGGATACTAATACCTACATTAAATATGGTGCAGATGTAATAGATTTTTATACAGGTGGCGACCGTCAACTGGGTCTGGATTCTAGCACAACATATTTGTATTACAACGGATCCAATAAATTTTACACAAGTTCTGCAGGTGTTACAGTTAGTGGTACATTGACCGAGACTTCTGCTCTTGCACTTAAAGAAAATATTGAACCAATTACAAATAGCCTTTCAATCATTAATGATTTACAAGGTGTTAAGTATGATTGGAAAGACAAAGAAAATTTTGAAGATAGAAGACAAATAGGATTAATAGCCGAAAATGTAAAAGAAGTAATTCCCGAAGCAGAAAGTGATGGATCTGTAACCTATACAAAATTAGTCGGTTTATTGATTGAGGGTATAAAAGATTTAAACAAAGAGGTAAACGAACTCAAGGCAAAAATAAATGGCTAAACCAAATACAAGAGAGACCTTCAAACAATACTGTCTTAGAAAATTAGGAAAGCCAGTAATTGAAATAAATGTTGATGATGACCAAGTTGAAGATAGAATCGATGAAGGTCTGCAATATTTTCAAGAATATCATTTTGATGGTGTTGAACGAACTTATATGAGACACCAATTGACAGGATCTACTGTGGCGGTTACTTCAGTTTCAGATACATTTTCGAATGGTGAGATTATAACAGGTGGAACTTCAGGTGCTACGGCTACAGTTTCATCTGCAAACTCAACCGTAATCACCTTTTCACACGCAAAAGACACAGATGGTATATCAAATAATAACGTGTCTTCTTCTTTTTCAGATAGTGAAACTATAACTGGCAATAACTCAGGTGCGACTGCAACTGCAGGTACTGTAACCATGGGAGATATTGATAATCATTATATTACCGTATCAGACAATATTTTAGGAATTATTAATATATTTGATATTAATCAAGGTGGTAGTACATCTTCAGATTTATTTTCATTTAAATATCAGTTTCACTTTAATGAAATGCCATATTTGACCGCAGGTTCTGTAATAAATTATCAACAATCAATGCAACATATTCAATTGATAAATGATATTTTTGTCGGTAAAAAACCAATAAGATATCAAAAACACACTAATAGATTATATCTGGATCTTGATTGGGAAAACAATGATGTAGAAATTGATGATTACATTGTAGCAGAAGTGTATTCTATATTAGATCCTGCTTCATATGCTGATGTTTATAATGACTTGTTTCTTAAAAAATATGTTACGGCTTTGATAAAACGACAATGGGGAGCAAATTTAATCAAATATGATGGTGTTCAACTCCCTGGAGGTACAACTTTAAACGGAAGACAACTATTTGATGATGCACAACAAGAGATAAGAGAGGTTGAAGAAGAGATGAATTCTAGACATGAACTTCCAGTTGACTTCATAGTAGCACCAGGACCTTTCTAATGGCTACAAGCGTACATTTCAATCATTTTGAAAATACGGCTGAACAGGCCCTTCATCAAGACCTTATAATAGAATCCATTAAAAATTTTGGTATAGATGTTTATTATCTTCCAAGAACATATGTTAATGAAGATATTCTGTATGGTGAAGATACGATTTCTGAATTTAATCAAGCACATCTTATAGAAATGTACGTTAAAACAGTAGATGGGTTTGAAGGTGAAGGAGATTTTATTTCACGATTTGGTCTCGAAATAAGAGATCAAGTAGTTTTTTCTGTGGCACGAAGACGATTTGATAATTTAGATATTAATGATCAAGATAGACCATTAGAGGGTGATGTTATATTTTTACCATTGAACAAGAAAGTTTATGAGATAAGATACGTTGAACATGAATCAGTGTTTTATCAATTTGGTAAATTGCCAATTTTTGACCTTACTTGTGAATTATTTCAATATGACAGTCAAAGAATTGACACTGGTATTGAAGACATTGATGAAATTGAAGATACTCTTGCTTATGCTATAGAAATAACTTTAGGATCAGGTTCTGGAAATTATCAGGAAGATGAATGGGTTTATGTAGGGGATAATGAGTCTTCTGCTAATACAAAAGCAAGAGTCATATCTTGGAATTCTACAGATTCGGTTTTAAAAATTACAGATATCAAAGGAACATTTACTTCATCTGCTAATGTTGTAGGAAATACTAGCGGTGCATATTATGCCGTAAGCACAACACCGAATACTCAGACTTTTGTGAATGATATTTCTGCAAACAATATTACATTTGAAACTGAGGCAGATAGTATTATTGACTTCTCAGAATCAAATCCTTTTAGTGAAGGTAATATTTAAGAAGTTGCTTGAGCAGATAATGTAATGATGCCTTCCACGATTCTTTCTATTTCTCCTGAACCATTAGTCCATTCAATATCATAAAAGTATCTACCAGCGGCCATGCTTGCGGTTTGTGTAGATGTTGCTGATATTGTAACATTTGATCCAGTAGTTGCGGTAGTAAATGCAAGTATTAATGAACTGTTGGATGTATCATAAGATTTACGCATTTTGGATGCCATGGATCCAGTAGTAACTGTGACATTTGCGTTATTTGCATCTTTTGCAGTAAATATTTTTGAAAAAGTACAACCTTGGTCTATTGCAAAATTGATACCTTGTTTTTTGATAGATAATGCCATACTATTATTTATTAAAACTAAATATAAGAGAATTGTAATCGGAGAATAAGTGTTAGGGCAAACGTTTTATCATCAAACAATAAGAAAATATGTAGTTCTTTTTGGAACTCTTTTTAATGATTTGAATATTCAGAAAAAAGATAGTAGCGGTAATGTAGTGTCAAGACAAAAAGTTCCTATTGCATATGGACCTAAACAAAAATTTCTTCAAAGAATTAGACAAGATCCAACTTTAACTAAAAAAGTTGCAATTCAGTTACCTAGAATGGGTTTTGAAATGACTGGTTTGATATATGACCCAATTCGAAAAATAAATACAACTCAACAATTTTTAAATAGACCATCTGCTTCTCAGGGTCAAGGAACTTTGAGAAAAATGTTTGCTCCTGTTCCATTCAATTTTGATTTTCAATTATTTTTATTTGTAGATAATGCGGAAGATGGAACTCAAATGCTTGAGCAAATATTGCCGTTTTTCACTCCAGAATTTAATGTCACGTTGAATATTCTTCCAGAAATGGATATAGCATTAGATGTGCCAATAATGTTTAATTCGGCTTCTCTTGAAGATTCGTATGATGGAGAATTTACTGCACGTAGAACAATGATTTGGACTTTAGATTTTTTTATGAAAGGGTTCTTATATCCTGATATAAAATCTAATGATAAAATAATTAAAAGCGTGAAAGTAAATTTCCATGAAATGGATGAAGTAACAAATACAGGACAAGTATTGAATAAAATAGTCTTAGAAGATAGTACACCATTTTCTCAAGATTTTCTTAGACTTGAGACCGATAGACATTTACTCAAAGAGGACTCAGACGAAAGCGTGGCGGATAAAGATGTTATTAGTAGAGTTACAGTTACTCCTGAGGGTGGTAAAGATGCAGTTGTAAATGCAGATGATGATGTTGATATAGCAACACCAGTAATAGATATTTTTAATCCAGCAATTTTTGATGATCCGGAGTCATAATGAGTGGTTTTGATGAACTAGATAAAATTCTTAATGTTGCAGAAAATGCGGTGATTGAACGAGAGAAACCACCAAAGATTGAACCTCGTAAAAGTGATGATGAATTAGACACAGACTATCAATATGCAAGAGAAAATTATTACAATGTAATTGAACGGGGTCATGATGCTCTTGATGAATTGCTCATGGAAGCAAAAGAAAATGGTAATGCAAGAATGTATGAAGTTGTTGGTCAACTCATTAAAGTTATTGGTGAACAAAATAATAATCTATTGAATCTACATCAACAAGTTAAAGATATCACAAAAGAAGTCAAAAATGTTCCTGAGAAAGTTACGAATGCTTTGTTTGTTGGTAGCACGGCAGAATTGCAAAAACTTCTGAAGGGAAAAAAGGATGAGTAGTTCAGGAGAGCCAGCCTGGAAAAAATATTTTGAGGGTTCTGATGTTAAGACTATTGTAAAAAAGTCAGGCAGTCTTCTTAACACAAAAACATATACTCCATTTGTATCTTTATCAGAAGGAGATGAAATTGAAGTTCTCAAGCAAGACTCATATAATACTTATAAAAGAGGTACTTCACCGTATGTCAGAGTTGTGTATGGAACTAAGATAGGTTTATATCCATTTGCAAGTGTGGCAAAACCTTTAGTCAAAAAACCTGGAAAAGAAACTGTACCTAGATTGAATATATTAGCAGAAGATTTTATTAATGAAGGTAAAGACGGTAAAGTTAATTTATCATCAGGACTTGAACCAGTCAAAGTAATATCTACTATAAAACAAATCAAAGATGGTGTGTTGGATGGACTTGCTACAAAAGGTAGAAAATATCCTGTCATTAAAGAACAACTGGAAAAGTTTTTTGCATCAGGTGATTATACAAAGATAGATTTTACAGATGTATCTGATACTCATAAAAATGAACTTGGCGCTTATTTTGGAGAAATATTAATAGGACTATTAGCAATAACAGGTCAAACATCGGTTTGTCATCCTAATATTTTTTCTAATAAGAGAATTCAAGATATTTTGGTTCCTACTGATACCGCATTTAAGGGTGTTGATAGTTTTATTAGATGTACTGATGGAGAACTTATGCCCATTTCTAGTAAATATGGTGTTGGAGCGAAAGCCGCCTTTTTTGGAAATCTTTTGCCTGCAGGAATAAAAAATTATAATGACATACGAGTTGGAAACTCTGTATTTTCACAACTTGCTAAAACTGCAAAAACTATTAATATATCTGCCAAATCTCTTGAGGGTAATAGAGGAGCAAAAGAAGTATTATATGAATATGGTATAAGAAATATTCTAGGGATAAACAGACAAAAAGTACCTAGAACATATGATGTTTATACTAAAATGAGAACAAATATATCAAACGATCAAACAAAATTCGTAGAAGATGCAATACGAAATTATACTGATAAAATTGAAGGTGTTCCAAATATAAAAGATAAAATAGTGCAAGGTCTACCAAATACCTCAACATCTTTTTTTAGTCGTGCGATTTCAGAAAAATTAAATACTGATGCTAAATCTCAAACACAGATGAAAGAAATACTTGCAGGTAAAAATTTTTATCAAGCAAATCTTGATGATGCGAAATGGAAAAAAGGAATAGTTTATTTTAGGTTAGTCAATACAGGTTCAATTGAACTAAAAATTATAGGATCTAAAGCCGCACTTAATTCAATAGATGCCAAACAAGGCACTCTTAACTATGAAATAAAGTACCCATAATATGCCAAGTGAAAATTATTTAGGTAATCCTCTACTCAAAGCCGCACACGTTCAAGTAGAGTATACTGAAGACTCTCTCAAAGAATATCTTAAATGTAAAGATGACCCTGTTCATTTCTGTAATGATTATGTAAAGATTGTGCATGTTGATCATGGTCTGGTTAATTTTGATATGTATGATTATCAAGAAGATATGATTGATAAATTTCACAATAATCGTTTTGTGATTTGTAAAATGCCGAGACAGTCTGGTAAGACGACCACAATTATCAGTTATCTTCTTCATTTTGCATTATTTCATGAAAATGTAAATGTCGCAATACTTGCAAACAAAGGTTCAACTGCAAGAGACATTCTTGAACGACTCAAAACCGCATATGAAAATCTACCAAAGTGGTTGCAACAAGGTGTCGTAATTTGGAATAAAGGAAATATTGAATTAGAGAATGGTAGTAAGGTGATAGCCGCCTCAACATCATCCTCTGCGGTTCGTGGTAGTTCTTTCAACATTATTTTTCTTGACGAATTTGCACATATTGATCCACCATCTCTTGCTGACCAATTCTTCACTTCTGTATATCCTACGATTTCTTCTGGTCAAACAACTAAAGTTTTTATTGTGTCAACACCAAAAGGGTTGAACATGTTTTATAAACTTTGGAACGATGCTGAAGAAGGAAGAAATGACTATGTACCTATAGACATTCATTGGTCTCAAGTTCCAGGTAGAGATCAAAAATGGAAAGAAGAAACAATTCGTAATACAAGTGAAGTTCAATTTTCACAGGAATATGAATGTGAATTCATTGGTTCTCAACATACTTTGATATCTGGATCAAAATTAAGAGCCCTGTCTTATAAGACACCAATAAAAAGTCAAAATGGTGTAGATGTATATTGTGAACCCGAAAAAACACACTCTTATGTTTGCATTGCTGATGTTGCAAGAGGACGTGGTTTAGATTATTCTGCAATTTCTGTCATAGATTCTACAAAATATCCTTATGTTCAGGTTGCGAAATATCGTGATGCAAATATTACACCTTTATTATTCCCTAACATTTTGAAAAATGTTGCTCAATATTACAATAATGCTTATGTATTAATAGAGTCAAATGACATAGGTGGTCAAGTTGGTGATATCATGCATTATGATTTAGAGTATGAACAAATATTTTATGCTACTATTCAGGGCAGAGCAGGGCAACAATTAGGTGGTGGGTTTGGTAAAGGAGCCCAGATTGGTGTAAGAACAACAAAAGAAGTAAAAAGAAAAGGATGTTCAAATCTAAAAGATTTAATTGAAAGTGATAAGTTAATCATTTACGATCTTGACACAATAACAGAATTAACAACATTTGTTGCTCATGGACAATCTTATCAAGCAGAAGAAGGAAATCACGATGATCTTGTAGCAACTCTGTTTCTTTTTGGATGGGTGATAGAACAAAGATATTTTAAAGAAGTTACTGATAGTGATTTACGAGAGAGATTATATCAAGATCAATTAAGAGAAATGGAAGAGAGTGTTTTACCTTTCGGTTTTATAGAAGATGGTCTTGATGAAGAAGAAACAACTCAATTTGGTAACGAAAGATGGGTAGTTGATAAAGAATTTACAAATGATTATCTACATTGATACGATGTATATTTTTAGGTTCTTTTATTTGATCTAATAATTCATTTATAATAACTTTTAAGTCAGGTCTCAGTTTTATCAATTTTTCAAGATATCTTATAGACTCTTGAAATATCATTTCTTGATTTATTCTCAATAGATAAAAATTACTTCTAGTCTCACTTTTGGTAGTGAGATATAGATGCTCTGGATTTACACAATAGGTATTATTACACTTTTGATGGACTATTTTAGATTTATCTATTTCTCCTTTATATGCTATGTAAGCGAATCTATGTGCAGGAATAGATTTGCCCTTGAAAGAGAACATTCCATAACCTTGTTTAGTCTTACTTGCAGTCCAAAACCAACAATCAGAAGTTTTCAATATTTTGTTTTCAAATCTTTTTATATCATTATCCATGATAATTAATATTTATATTAGAATAAATAAAAAATGAATTAAAATCGGCAAAATGATAAATACTTAGTAGATCAGATTGTATCTAATCTTAATTTAAAAGATTTGCAGGAGAAAATATGGCTTTTCAAGTAAGCCCAGGTGTTTCAGTAGCAGAAGTAGATTTGACAACAAGGGTGCCAATTCCTTCTATATCTGATGGTGGATATTCAGGGCGATTTAAATGGGGACCAATTCATGACGTAGAATTAGTCTCATCAGAAGATGATTTAGTAGATAAGTTCGGTAAACCTGATGGAACTATTTTTGCAGGTTACATACCGGCGGCTAATTTTTTATCTTATTCAAATAAACTTAGAGTTGTTAGAACCGCTAATACATCTCAAGCGAAAAATGCGGTTGCGAATGGTAGTGCAGTATTGATTCAGAACGATGCAAAATACTCTAACACATATGAAAGTGTAACAACATCTGGAACTAATTGGGCAGCCAAATGGGCAGGTGATTTAGGAAATACTTTCAAAACATCAATCTGTATGGCTACAAGAGCAAATACAGAAGTTAGTTCAGATGGTGTGGTTACTGTAGCATCAACATCGTATGTTACTATGAACGGAACTTTTGCAATGACTGGAACAACGGTTACTGCAACGACCGCCGCTGATGGTGATGTTGCTAACGAATTGAGAATAGGTGATATAGTAACAATTGCAGAATCTAGCACTTCAAACATTGCCGTTGTAACTGCGGTTGCTAATAGTTCTGAATTTACTGCGGTTGCTACAGGATCAGGATCTGATACAGGACTTCTTGCAGGATCTGGTACTGCTAAAACAATTAGAAGATTAAAAAGATCCGCATTCGAAGAACCAGCAGAAAACATGCTCGGAACAATTCAAGTAAGTTTAGGTGCTAATACAATTACTGGCACAAATACTAAATTTCAAACTCAAATTAATTTAGGCGATATCGTCATTTGTACAGATGCGGCCGGACAAACTCAGAGAAGAAGAGTTACAGCCGTTACTTCAAATACTGCTTTATCAATAGATTCTGCATATTCAACTTCAGCCGTTTCAGCATCTACTACTTATTCAAGAGAATGGGAGTTTAGGGCTGACTTTGATACAGAACCTTTAACATCAACTTATGCTTATGACAGAACAGGTAAAAAAGATGTTAATGATGAAATTCATATCATAGTTGTAGATGAAGATGGTGAATGGACAGGTACTAAAGATAAAAGAGGTGCAACAAGAAATCAAACAAAATCCGTTCTTGAAGCACATCCAACACTATCTGTAGCAAACGGTGCTACAGGATCAACTGGTGAAACAATCTATTATAAAGATTATGTTAATCAAAATTCACGCTATATTCGTTGGATGGATCACTCTGGAGAAGGAGATGCTAATACTGTAAACTCAGTTCAGTTGTCTCAAGCATGGGGTGCTACAATTAGTTCGTCTAATACTTCTGCAAATAATTCATTTGAAGGAAGTTTTGGAGCAATTGCCACCGCAAATGGTATCGCAACAGAATCATTTTCTGGAGGTAATGATGGAGCAACAACAGGTGATGCTGACATAATCAAAGGATTTGCAGAATTGCGAGATCCTCAAAAAGTTGATGTTTCATTACTTATTTCAGGAGAAGTCTCTAATACAGTAGCAACTTATTTGATTCAAGATATTGCTGAGTTTAGAAAAGACTGTGTAGCGTTTATTTCACCAGAAAATGCTGATGTTGTAAATAAAACTGGTTCAGAAGTCGATAATATTGTCGCACGAAGAAATGTTCTTCCAAGTTCTAGTTACGGAATTATGGATGGCAATTATAAATATCAATTAGATAGATTCACTGGCGTATTTAGATATGTTCCATTGAATGGTGATATTGCAGGTCTTTGTGCCCAGACAGACAATATAAATCCTTTTATATCCCCTGCAGGGTTTAACAGAGGTAACGTAAAGAATGTCACTAAATTGGCATTTAGCCCACAAGGAGCAGAAAGAGATGATTTATATCTTAAAGGTGTAAATCCTGTTGTCTCATTTCCTGGACAAGGAACAGTTCTTTTTGGAGACAAGACATTACTTGCAAAACCATCATCATTTGACAGAATTAATGTCAGAAGGTTATTCATTGCAATTGAAAAAGCAATCGCAAATGCCGCTCAATTCTCATTATTTGAATTTAACGATGATTTTACAAGGGCTCAATTTAAGTCTATGGTCGAACCATTTTTAAGAGATGTACAAGCGAGAAGAGGTATTGTGGACTTTAAAGTTGTATGTGATGCCACAAATAATACACCAACAGTAATTGACCGTAACGAGTTTAGAGGTGATATTTTTATTAAGCCTAACCGCTCAATTAATTTCATTAACCTTAACTTTGTTGCAGTTGCTTCTGGAGTGGAATTCTCTGAAGTAGTAAACGCAGTTTAATAGGAGATAAACATGGCATTTAATGTGCAAACTTTTAAAACAAAAATGACAGGTGATGGTGCAAGACCTAATTTATTTAAGGTTTCGCTAACCGGAGCATCAGGATATTTTTCTGCTGATGCTGACCAAGAATTTTTTATTCGTGCAACTTCAATACCTGGAACAACAATAGGTTCTGTGATTGTTCCTTATTTTGGAAGAGAAGTCAAATTTGCAGGTAATAGAACTTTTCCTGATTGGACGGTTACTGTAATTAATGATGAAACTTTTAAAGTTAGGTCATCTCTGGAAGAATGGATGGACAATATTAATCAACATCGATTAAATTCTAGAAAACCCGCATCTGTCACAGGATATTATGGTACGGCACTCGTTTCACAATTGGGTAAAAGCGGGAGTAGTACAACAGATTTAAGAATGTATCAATTCAATCAAATTTTTCCAACAGACATGAGTGAAATAACTCTTGATTGGGGAGATAACGATAGTGTTGAAGAATTTACTGTCACATTTTCATATGATTACTGGGAAGCATTTGTAGGTACTGCTACAGGATCTGGTGGTGTGAGTGTAGGGACTGGATAAAATTTATTTTTCTGAATTTAAAGGGTGATAAATATTAGGAACTCTTAATATCACTACACCCTTTATTCAGGATAAATTATGGCAGTTGAATTATTTGGCTTCAAAATAGGTAGAAAAGAAGACCCTCCCAATAAAAATCTTCAAGTATTTACACAACCAGAATATGATGATGGTGCTTTGCCGGTGTCATCCGGAGGTGTATTCGGAACTTATGTAGACACAGAAGGTGCCGTTAAAAGCGAAATTGAATTAGTAAATAGATATCGTGATATGGCACTTCAATCTGAAGTAGAAAATGCTATCGATGATATTGTTAATGAAGCCATAGTTCCCTCACATGAAGTAGCCCCTATCAGAGTCAATATTGATAACATCAATATTTCAGATAAAATAAAAGATAAACTTAGACTTGAATTTAAAGAAATTTCAAGACTTCTTGATTTTAATAATACTGGTGTCGATACTTTCAGAAGATGGTATGTTGACGGACGACTTTTTTATCATGTAGTCATAGACGAAAAAAATCCAAAAAGAGGCATTCAAGAACTTAGAGTATTAGATCCTAGAAAAGTAAAAAAAGTACGAGAATCTAAGAAAAAAGGTCAAGGTCAAAATCCAACAGAAAGAAATAATATTACTCATCGTGAATTTTATATTTACAATGAAAAAGGTCTGTATCAAACTCAAGGGCAATCTTATTCTACTCAATTCGGATCCGCCGCATCTGGTTTAAGAATATCTCCAGATTCCATAGTTTATTGTCACTCTGGGCTTATGAATAGCACAAGAACTATGGTTCTATCATATCTTCATAAAGCAATCAAACCACTCAATCAATTAAGAATGCTCGAAGATGCTCTTGTCATTTATCGTATTTCAAGAGCCCCTGAAAGAAGAATTTTTTATATTGATGTTGGTAACCTACCAAAAATCAAAGCAGAGCAATATTTAAGAGATTTAATGACTAAGTATCGTAACAAATTAGTTTACGATGCGAATACAGGTGAAATAAGAGATGACAGAAAGCATATGTCGATGCTTGAAGACTATTGGCTTCCTCGTAGAGAAGGTGGTAGAGGAACAGAAATTTCAACTCTTCCTGGTGGTCAAAATCTTGGAGATATTGAAGATATACTTTATTTTCAAAAGAAACTCTACAAATCTCTTGGTGTTCCTATTTCTAGACTTGAATCAGAGGCATCTTATACGATAGGTAGAGCAACAGAAATTTCAAGAGATGAAGTAAAATTTACACGTTTTGTAAATAAACTTCAAAATAGATTTTCTACATTATTCAATGAGTGTTTAGAAAGACAATTAGCACTCAAAGGTATAATGTCTAGAGATGATTTCAAAAAATTGAAAAATGAAATATTCTATGAATATGAAAGTGATAGTCATTTTGCTGAAGTAAAAGAACAAGAATTGTTACAAGATAGAATGAATTTATTGAGAGACATGTCAGATTATACAGGTAAATATTATTCACATGAGTATATACGTAAACATGTTTTAAGACAGACAGATGATCAGATAAGAGAAATAGATGATGGCATATCCAAAGAATTGGAAGATCCAAGATACAATGAACCTGAACCAGAGCAAGGAGGAAGTCAAAACTTTTATAACGAATACGAACCTGAAAAACCGATAATTACAGAAGACATAGATAAAAAGATAGAAGAAAAGTTCGAACTAGCAAAAAAGGACAAAGAACTAAAAGAAACTGTTACTGATGTGTTTAATTCGATTTTAGAAGATGATGATGATGAATTAAAAGACACATTAGAAGACGTTTTTAACTCGGTACGAAAATAATAGTATAAATGAGTAATGATAACGACACTGCAAAGGGGCTAGAATTACAAAAAGTTCTAGCCGCCTCTCTTGCTTACACACAAAAAGAATTTCGTAGAGCAAAACGAGAATTAATCGAAGAATTTAAAGAAGTTCTTGATCCTGATACTGGTGAAAGAATTCGTGTTCTTGAGATTAAAGGTGCAAGAGGACCTCAAGGTGCAAGAGGTGAACAAGGGCTTGTCGGTCCTCAAGGACCAAGAGGAGATAGAGGACCAGCAGGTATTGATGGTAAAATGGGTGTGCAGGGCATCATGGGTCCTCAAGGTGAAAAAGGTGAACCTGGAGAAAAAGGTGTTCAAGGTGAAAAGGGTGATAAAGGTGATGATGCAGATGTTACTCGTTTAGTCGACCAAATAGAAATATTAAAAGATTCTGTAAAAGATGTAAGTGCTAAAGCAACATCTAACGCTCAAAAAATAGCCGCCACTGGATGGGGAGAATATCAAGGAGGTGGTGGAGGCGGTCAAGAATCTTTTGGTGAGAATATTGGTTCTGGACCAGGTGAAGTTTTTGCAGGGTTAAGAGAAGATGGAGAATCTCATTTTTTACGATTTAGAAATTTACAGGCTTCAACAGGATTTTCAGTCTCACAATCCAGCACCAATATAACAATAGGTTTCAATACCGATGTATTAGAAGTCGATTCAAATAACAATCTAATCATCAAAAACAGTCTTCAAGTTAATGCAACAAACAGTTTTAAAATTGGTTCTGGATCTTCAAATGCCGTTTTTAGTTTTGCTTCTGGTAATTTTAAAATTAGAGATTCGGCTGATGGTAAGATTTTTTCTATTTTAGATTCTAAAGAAATAGTAGATAATTCTATTGGTGCAGAACAAGAAGTTTTACGTGTAACTGCCAATGGAACACATTTAGAATTTGGTCAGGCCGCAACTCCTCTCACAATGGTTGAGTCTGGAGGAAATTCAAATACGGTACAAAATGTTACATCAATAACCGTTTCTTCAGGTGATGGTTTATCTTTAGTTCCAGCAGGTACAGGCGCATTAACACTAAAATCTGCTATTTTAGAAGGCCAAACTTCAGGATCAGCAGGATCTTCTGGTAGTGCAGGATCAGCAGGATCTGCTGGTAGTTCAGGAAGTGCAGGATCAGCAGGATCAGCAGGATCTGCTGGTAGTTCAGGTTCAGCAGGTATAGACGGTTCTTCAGGATCTTCTGGTTCTGCAGGATCTTCTGGTTCAGCCGGCAGTGCAGGCTCAGCAGGATCTTCTGGTAGTGCAGGCTCAACAGGATCTTCTGGTAGTGCAGGCTCAGCAGGATCATCAGGATCTGCTGGTAGTGCAGGTTCATCAGGAACAACTGGTTCTTCAGGTAGTGCAGGTTCATCAGGATCCGCTGGAAGTGCAGGTTCAGCAGGATCATCAGGAACGGCTGGTAGTGCAGGATCAGCAGGATCAGCAGGATCTGCTGGTAGTGCAGGATCCGCTGGAAGTGCAGGATCAGCAGGTTCTGCGGGTTCTTCTGGAAGTTCAGGTGTTGATGGAAGTTTCTTAGGAACACATGGTTCTTCAGGTTCTTCTGGAAGTGCAGGAACATCAGGTTCAACAGGATCATCCGGAACAACAGGTACTTCAGGGACTTCAGGTGCAGATGGAAGTTTTGGTGGTGTAACATTTCATTATCAATTTAATACCGCTATCACGGAAGATGCTAATCCAGGTTCAGGTAGATTAAAATTTAATAATGCTAATATTTCCTCCGCTACAAAATTAATAATTAACGAAGCAGACCAAAATAGTACAGATATAGAAACATATTTGCTCACTATTGATGATTCTTCCAGTGCAATTAAAGGACATTTTAGAGTTGCAGAAAAAATAACTCCTGCTAATTTTGTTCTTTTTACTATTTCCTCATTAGTAGATGCTACTGGTTATATTACAGTAAATTGTAATCATATTGATGGATCAGTAACATCTATTACAAATGAAACTGATGTTATAATTACATTTGCAAGAACAGGTGATGCTGGCACTTCAGGAACATCTGGTTCAGCAGGATCTTCTGGTAGTACAGGTACGTCAGGTTCAGCAGGATCGGCTGGTAGTTCTGGTTCAGCAGGTGCTGATGGATCATCTGGTTCTTCAGGTAGTGCAGGAACATCTGGTTCTTCAGGTAGTTCTGGTACTTCAGGTGAAGATGGTAGAGATGGTATCTTTCAAGGATCATCTGGTTCTTCAGGTTCAGCAGGATCCTCAGGGTCAGCAGGTAGTGCAGGTTCAGCAGGTTCTTCAGGATCCGCAGGATCTTCTGGTTCAGTAGGAACATCTGGTAGTGCAGGTTCAGCAGGAACATCTGGTAGTGCAGGTTCAGCAGGAACAACTGGCTCTTCTGGTTCAGCAGGATCTGCAGGTTCAGCAGGATCGGCTGGTAGTGCAGGTTCAGCAGGATCGGCTGGTAGTGCAGGTTCAGCAGGAACAACTGGTTCTTCAGGTAGTGCAGGTTCAGCAGGGTCCGCTGGTAGTGCAGGTTCAGCAGGATCCGCTGGAAGTGCAGGTTCAGCAGGAACATCTGGTAGTGCAGGTTCAGCAGGAACATCTGGTAGTTCAGGGTCCGTAGGGACATCTGGTTCAGCAGGATCGGCTGGTAGTGCAGGTTCAGCAGGAACATCTGGTAGTGCAGGTTCAGCAGGAACAACTGGTTCTTCAGGTAGTGCAGGTTCAGCAGGTTCGGCTGGTAGTTCAGGAAGTTCAGGATCTGTAGGTTCATCTGGTTCAGCAGGTTCTGCAGGTTCAGCAGGGTCGGCTGGTAGTGCAGGTTCAGCAGGGTCCGCTGGTAGTGCAGGAAGTTCAGGAAGTTCGGGATCTGTAGGTTCATCTGGTTCAGCAGGTAGTGCAGGGTCCGCTGGTTCAGCAGGTAGTGCAGGGTCCGCTGGTTCAGCAGGTAGTGCAGGTAGTGCAGGAAGTTCAGGATCTGTAGGTTCATCTGGTTCAGCAGGTTCAGCAGGGTCCGCTGGTAGTGCAGGTTCAGCAGGGTCCGCTGGTAGTGCAGGTAGTGCAGGTTCATCAGGAACAACTGGTTCTTCTGGTTCAGCAGGAACAACAGGTACTTCAGGGACTTCAGGAAGAGATGGTAATTTTGGTGGTATTTCACTTAAATATGATTATGATAATGTATCTCATGCAATTCCATCTTCAGATAATAGTACGAATAGCATAGCAACTGGAGAATTGAGATTTGGTGTTACCATTGGAAGTTTTAATGACCTTTCAACTGCAACTAGATTAGTAATACATTCAACAGATTTAGATGGAACATCAAACGATACTTTTCTACAAGCAATAGATGATTCTTCTAGTGCAATTAAAGGTCATGTAAGATTAAGCAAACGTTTTGAAAGTGATAAATTTGTACTTTATACAATTAGTGCATTAACAATAGCAACTAATCATTATGTTGTAACCGTTTCTTATGTTACAGGTAGTGTTTCATCGTTTGACGATGGAACAGATATGGTTGTTACTTTTGCTAGAACTGGTGATGCTGGAACATCAGGAACATCTGGTTCAGCAGGTTCTTCAGGAAGTGCAGGCACGGCAGGTTCAGCAGGTTCAGCAGGATCTTCTGGTTCAGCAGGATCTTCTGGTTCAGCAGGATCTTCTGGTTCAGCAGGATCTTCTGGTTCAGCAGGATCAGCAGGATCAGCAGGTAGTGCAGGATCATCTGGTTCCGCTGGTAGTTCAGGTTCAGCAGGTTCATCGGGATCTGCAGGTTCATCGGGATCGGCTGGATCTGCTGGAAGTGCAGGCACTGCAGGATCAGCAGGATCCGCTGGAAGTGCAGGTTCATCAGGATCCGCTGGAAGTGCAGGTTCAGCAGGATCGTCTGGTTCAGCAGGATCGTCTGGTTCAGCAGGATCTGCAGGTTCATCAGGATCCGCTGGTAGTGCAGGTTCATCAGGAACAACTGGTTCTTCAGGTAGTGCAGGTTCATCAGGATCCGCTGGAAGTGCAGGTTCATCAGGATCCGCTGGAAGTGCAGGATCAGCAGGATCGTCTGGTTCAGCAGGATCTGCTGGAAGTGCAGGGTCCTCGGGTTCAGCAGGATCGTCTGGTTCATCTGGTTCAGCAGGATCTGCAGGTTCAGCAGGGTCCGCTGGTAGTGCAGGTTCAGCAGGATCGTCTGGTTCAGCAGGCACATCTGGACTATCTGGTTCTTCTGGTGCTGACGGAGCAATTGCTGGTATTGCTATTCAGTATTTGTATTCAACTAATCATGATAATCCAGCAACAAATAGAGGAGTAGAGGATAATAGTAATGTTGATGGAACTGAAGACTTAACGTTTGGTGGATCTTTTACAGGCACGGCATCAGGAAACAAACTCGTTAGAGTAGAAATTCAAAGTACAGGAACTCCTGATACATTTAAATGGACGGTTTATGATGTAGGTGAAAATATTAGTTCATATACTGAAAATGTATCAATTGTTTCCGGTGCCATGGCACTTGGATCAACAGGAATTACAGTCACTTGGGGTTCTACAACAGGACATACACAAGGAGATTATTGGTTACTCCCAGTAACAGGTTTTGCCAATGGTGATATAAGAACCGATAATTCATCATTTACTAATATTACAGAACTTTATCTGAATCATAGAAATAGAACATCTGATTTAGTTAGTGCAATAATTGCTACTTTTGACGATTCGACATCAACTACGGCAAAAGGCTTTATAACTTTAGTAAATGGTGCAAATCCTTCCACATTTTATATATTTAAAGTAAATTCTATTAATATACAAAGTGGTTACACTGATGGATTCACTACATTAGATGTTACACCTATTACAGGTAACATGACAGAAGCCGCTGGTGCAAATGAAATTTCAGAAGATACTGTCATAGTTGCATCATTTTCAAGAACAGGTGATGCTGGTACTGCAGGATCTGCAGGTTCATCTGGTAGTGCAGGATCATCAGGATCTGCTGGTAGTTCAGGTTCAGCAGGTATAGACGGTTCTTCAGGATCTTCTGGTTCTGCAGGATCTTCAGGATCTTCTGGTAAAGATGGAAACGCATTTACACATACACAAAGTTCAGCATCAAAAGTATGGACTATTACTCACAATATTGGTAATAGGGTTCTTGCAGTACAAGTATTTGATACAGACTATAATTTAATCGAAGCCGCCACAATTCAAAATATAAGCACTGCAGTAACAAAAGTTGTATTTCCAACTGCACAAGATGGATATGCAATTGTAACTACAGGTGCAGGATCTTACGGTTCTTCAGGTAGTTCTGGTTCAGCAGGTAGTGCAGGATCATCTGGATCTGCTGGAAGTTCAGGTTCAGCAGGGTCCGCCGGATCAGCAGGATCATCAGGATCTGCTGGTAGTGCAGGTTCTTCAGGTACATCAGGTTCTTCTGGTAGTGCAGGATCCGCTGGTAGTGCAGGATCATCTGGATCTGCTGGAAGTGCAGGTTCTGCAGGCTGTGCAGGTTCAGCAGGTACATCTGGTTCA
>Ga0080013_1001269_pt1 | contig 34039 bp, 44 predicted proteins | sample ETNvirenome_6_85_FD_69236 | JGI IMG/M metagenome (GOLD analysis project Ga0080013, IMG submission 69236) | Marine viral communities from the Pacific Ocean - ETNP_6_85 (SPADES assembly) (version 2) | ecosystem: Environmental > Aquatic > Marine > Oceanic | place: Pacific Ocean | collected 2013-06-19
GGGGGTGGGGCAATGCACACTATAATCCAGATGGTAAAGGTAACAGGTGCACTATTCTTCATAGGTTTAATGGGTGCCCTAGCAGTAGAGGGTCTTTTTTATGTTATATAGGCTTAGTGTTACGTTGTACCCTTTGGGGCATAAAGTGGCAAGGAGTGGCATAAGGCCCGTTATTCAATATGTTATTTATTAGTTCTTATTGATATATACATTAGAGAGAAGCAGGGGGGAACCAACAAGGGGAAGCAAGGGCGATAATATACACTGCTCATATGTACCCCTAAATCGCGTTGACAACTTTGCTTGTCAATTCTTTAATAAAGTTGACAACTTTGCTTTACACTAAGGTACCAATCGTGACACACTGTCACACCCCTTGCTCACTCATTATTTAGGGGTAGCTCTTAGGCCCCATGGTGAGGGGGTTAAATTATTTTCAACAATCGACATTGCGCCCATTGCGCATGCACTTTTAGTGCTTAAATTTTACTTATAGGAAACAAGGGGAGGACAACCACCCCGAACCGCTTGAGAGGGCACCATGACCGATTGCATCCGAACCCAACTCGCCAACGCCTACCGTAACCACCACCGTAAACTTTATTTCTGTGCGTATAAAATCACCAATGACGCGGAAGAGGCGCGCAACTGTGTAGCGTCCGCATATGCCAAAGCCCTTGAACGCGACCAGTTTACCGGCAATAGTGCTATGTTTACTTATCTTTGGTCAGTGACCAAGAACAATGCACTTGACCACGTGCGCAGCCATAAGGTCAAGTATCGCTCCAGTGCAGCACCTGCCGATGTTGAAAGCCGTTGGGTACCGGCTGACATCGTGCCTCGGCCATTCCCCGGCCCCCTGCAAGCCCTGCTTACCAAGGAGCGCATCGCGTTGACACGTGCAGCGCTGGCCAGTATGAAGCCAGCAAAGCGGCGGGCATTGGTCCTGCATGCCTTCGAAGGTATGAAGTACAAAGACATCGCAACCACCACCGGTGCGAAGATCGGAACGGTAATGTCACGTATTAACCATGCACGTGCAGAAGTCAAAGCTAGCGTTTAATTAATAAAATAAATAATGTTAATCACTAACGTTAGCTAAGGGGGGCCTCCCCCCCTCCCCCTGCCCGGAATGTAAGTCCCTGGACTACTGAACACCCGTCCAGGGCCGGCCTGATACATTCACGATACGCAGCCAATTTTCCCAGATCTTTGCTACCCCCTATACTATTTATAATGATCACAGCAGATTGATTAATACAAAGGAGTATACACAGTGAAAATAACCAAAACAGAATTAAAGCAATTAATCAGGGAAGAACTCAGTGCCATGCTTGAGGTCAAGCAGTTTATGGAAGGTGAATTAGCCGATAAAAAGTGGAAGGACAACCCTAGACGTAAACCCGGCCAATTAACAGCTCACCAGCAAGGTCGTCAAGATGCCTTAGATGGTAAAGAAGCCAATCCTCCGGAAGAGCCGATGCAATCCCGGGACTATATGGTGGGATATAACTCCGCTAAGGATGATTAATCCCCTTCTAGGAATTGGAAGATCCTTATAAGACCCATAAAGAGCTTCCATAAGATCCAGATCCCCAGTGTCTTAAGCCAACCAAACAACCCCCTCTTATTCCTCCATTGGCATTAGTTCCAGGTGAAAGCCATTCTCTCCCTTGATAAACTCTACAATAAGCCCGGGGTCGTCCATGATCTTCTTGTGAAGCTTTCGCGTTAGTTCGCTCCTATCCCCTAGGTAATCTGCCATAAACGTGAAATTGAGCGTTCCCAGGAACTTCTGTTGCCTTCTGTCTGTCATCTCTTCTCCTATATCTTTTAGACGTTTGAATTGCATGCTTATTCAAAAAAACCGCAAAAAAAATTTCCTAGAATCTTTCAAGGTGAGGGGGACTACTTATTACACAACCCAAGAGGAAGCCCCCAGTGATCAATTTAATCTACAAATTAGCGAACCTTCTTAAACTCAAACACTGCTGTTGCTGCTGCAGCTGCTGGAATGCAGCCGAGTGCAAAGGTGATTGCAAATGAAAATTACAAAAACAAAATTAAAACAAATTATTCGCGAAGAGTTGCAAAAGGATCTCCAAGAAGCCGGCCAGAGTTTGCCCGACTGGGAGAATTGGGTGGAACGTGCAACCGCAATCTTGGGTGCCTTTGTCGAAGAAGCTAAGCTGGCCGGCAAGGGTCATGAGGTCGCCCTGCAAGCTGTTAGTAAAGCATTGAGCAATATGCGCCATGGGCCAAGTCAAATGCAGGCATTAACAGAAGTTAACTGGGTGCCTTACAAGAAAATGCTTAAAGACTTCGCCGATGACCACGGCCCCTTTGATAATGTGGTCGACCTTAAAAACGCGATCAAGGATGCCCATCTCGCCCGGCGTGGCTCCAGCGTTGCAGACCAGCTTGAGCTTCCCATGGGCGGAGGACTTGACGTCGTGATTCGGAAGTATGGTCATGACGTCCTCGGCCTTCAGAAGCCTGAGTTGGAAGCGCCGGCTCGGGCCATCGATGATATTACCGACGCTGATGTTGAAAGGATGCAAGCCGGCGCTGATGCCATTGAGCGAAAGCGCGGCGCAAAGAGTAGAAAAGCTATGGGGCGCCACTAATCAAAATGATTGAGGATCTTATTAATCGTGCGCAAGAACTTCTTGAAAACATCGATGGAAAAGATGCAGTGGACATGCTTGCGTATGAAGGCGTCAGGCCTGAACTTGGTCTCCTGGTCGTTAAAGCAGCTCTTATCCTGCGTGAGCCTTATGTGTATCAAGAAAGAGAAGGTCGGATCGTAACTCCCGAAAGCCTTTAACCAAAGAAACCTATCCAAGACAATGCGAACATCATTAACGTTGTTGCACAATAGTGCATAAACAATTTGAAATTGCTGATATTATTTAAATCCCTATCCATTGTCTGCCCAATCAAATTGATTGAAAACAGGAACAATACAACTATTTGTATGCTACCCACTATTCATCTCCTTGTTTTTCAATAAAAAAATTTTCCGTGCGCCCGTTCGTGGGCGCAATGATCTCAAGCTCTTGAACTAACGTGATCTCATCTTCGAAATAAGTATCTGCGTGGCCGCCAACCCAAACACGGTACCATATGGTGCCTGAGCTTTTGTAAGGTTCATGGCAGTAATATCCCGTTTGATATGCACTTCGCACGGATATAACCAACCCTAAGTGCTTCAAGAAAGGTTCCTTCCTCCATATTCGGACGCGAACTAAATCCCCTGGTTTGATCAATCATTGAGCCCTCTTTGTTGAAGGAGAGACGAGCCTAAGCCTGTGCTGTCTTGGTGCCGGTCATTATCGGCGTTTTTTGAATTCTGATCAACTTCCCGTCTGACATGTGAAAAACCACATCTTCTTCTTCCATATCGAATGCCACGATCTCATCCTCTGAATATCCCTTCATCAGGACTTGATCAACATAGTGTTGAACATATATATGTAGTGTGCTTTCAAACTGATCTAACGTTATTTTGATCTCTTTATCTGACATGGCAATTCTTGTATTAATTCTAATTCTTCACTTGCGAATTCGGCCAGGAGGGCACACTTGCTGAGTGTGGGGTCGCAAATCCACACCTTGTAAAAATTGGTGTTTTCGTATGAAAAAGGTGCCTGACGCGCTGCAATCACGATACCTATTAAAGGGCTTGGTGGCTGATCTTCCCAGAATCTAACTCTGACTAAATCACCCGGCTGCACTTATAACCTCCAATTGGACCATTGGACTCCAGTACACACCATGACCGGGCCAATGCACGAACACACCGTTTGAAAGTTTTCTTGAAGCTAAGAGGTTTGGGGGGCCGATCTTAACTACAATTCCGATCTTGCTTTCAAATTCGCTAACCTTCTTTGCAGGATGCTTCCACTTTACTAGATCGCCAATGTTCATCATCCATTATAAATAGCCTATTCATATACTTTAAACGTTAAACTCCTCTCTAACTCTTAGACGGATCACGATTAATTTTATTCAAACTATTTACTATATTCATTATGAATGTTAAACACGTTGCAATATCTGCCGGCTTATTTTTTATCGGAAACATTATAATTTGGTATCAAGCAAATTCACAGTTTGTTTGGCCATGGTGGAAAGACCGGTCAGTCCTGGCGGTGCTGGGTTTTGGGGTTCCGGCGTCGTTTTTTTATTATTATGGTTGGACCTTTGCCGTGCGGGAGTTTGATACCCTTTGGTCTGCGAGGCTTTTTGCATATGCACTCTCATATTCAGCTTTTCCGATCATGACATATTTTTATTTGGATGAGAGTCCGTTTAAAACAAAAACCATAATATGTATTTTTCTTTCCTTGATTATAGTCGCAGTTCAGATATTGCTTTAAAAGGCTGATTGGAAATGATAAAATCTATTTACTTATTATGTGTATCTTATGTAAAGAATATATTTTGGGTAAATTGAACCGGCCGGAAGCTCAAAGGAATTTTTGGGAAATGGCAATAGATATGGATCCAGATCATGCCGAAGAAGCGTACGATCTGATCTGGAACGATCCAGATGGAACAAAAGCTCAAAAATTAAGGCAAAACATAAAGAAAAATGAGGTGATAAAGTGAGTGATTTTGATTTCATTGAGCATTTCGATGCTCCGGTTGAAGTAAAAAATGAAGAACAATTAGGCGAGAATGAGGCCGTTTCTGCTATCAGTTGTGCCTTTGTTGGTTTTGGCGGCGGTGGTGGGAAGTTGGCAAAAGCTTTCCTGGATCTTGGTTTCAACAAAACTCTTCTCATTAATACAACCGCAAAAGACCAGCCGCAGGGCGTTGATCCAAAAAACCTGGTTGTTATTCCTGATGCCGACGGCGTGGCAAAGAATATTGAATTCGGGAAAGAAGTGTTATCCAGAAATAGTGCATTTGTTGAAGATGCCTTAAGAACCAAGCTCGGAAAGGTTGATTGGCTTTTTGTTCTTGCAGGTGGCGGCGGCGGGACCGGATCTGCTTGTTCAGTTCTCCATGAGACTTTTGAGAGATATTTGAGTTCAGTCGGTGGAACTGGCAAGGTTTTTTATATTATGACTTGGCCTTCGGCTCAAGAATCCCTTAATCACACAATCGTGAAGAATGCATTTTCATTATCAAATGACTTAGCAGAATATCCTCATGTTGTACTGAGCAACGAACGACAACTAGGATTTTTGCGAGGAAAAGTTGGTATTGCGAACATGTTCCCAACGGCAAACACTGCTTTTGCGAAATTATTCCACCAGATTCTTAAATTGTCCTCTGAACAATCTTCAATTCAAACATTTGATTCAAAAGATCTGGAGCGATGCCTTAAGACACCGAAACGTACATTCATTGGCGCCACACTAATTCAAAATGCAAAGAGTCCGAATCTAGGATCAGAGATTTTTCAAAACTGTGTTAAGAAGTCTCCATGTTATGAGATGAAGGGCAATCCAAAAACTGGGACTCTTCTTTTGGTAATCTCGCCGGAGATGGCCGCAGATCCAGATATTGGATCAAATCTGGACGCGGCGGCATCATACGTCGGTGGCCGAACTGAAACGCTTTTTTCTGGTATATACGTGAAAGAAGACATTCCAGGTTTGATTGCAGTATTGTCAATGAGTGGTTTAGATTAAATATTTTTATTCCAAAGGTTTTTTTATATCTTCCTCACTATTTATATGTGAAGATTTGATATTCAAAGGGAGAAATTAAACAATGGCTCAAGTCAGCTTAAACAAAACATTCAATAACGTTTTAACAATAAAGGACGTTAGTTCCGTAACAACTTTGAAGAATACCGATTCGGGACAAATTATTCATCTTGACGGATCTGCGGGATTTGTTCTTACGTTGCCAGCTGCGGAAGCTGGTCTTAATTATAAAATCGTGTTAAAGGCCGATGTGCAAAATGATGCTAGTATGAAGATCACGGTTACGGCTGGTGATGCTTTCTTCGGTGCTATTAACTTGGTGTCAACAACCGCTGATAAGCGCGATACTCAAACAATTTCATATGCAACTGGAACGGGGACGCCGGGAAGTTATGATTTTCTTACATTAGATTCGGATGCAGCGACATCTGGGGGGCTCGCGGGTGATGTTTTAGATATTATTGCCGTTGATGGCATCGGATGGCTTGTTAATGGTACCCTTAGTACTACACATGCCGCTCCAGAGGCGCCTGTTGTTATTACCAGCGCTTAATATTAACTGAAAGTTTAAAAAACCAATCAAGGCACCCTTCGGGGTGCCTTTTTTGTTTATAAACACTATTTACTGTCAGACAAAGACAAAGGAGATACACAATATGTCAGAGAATCTTAATAAGCAGTTTAGCCCCGTGCGAGTCGTCGAGGACTTAACTGCAGCAAAAACTTTAGATGTTTTTGATAGTGGCAAAATCTTTACGCTCAATCTCGCTGGCGGGTTCGCCGTTACCCTGCCTAGTCCCACTGCTGACGACATTACTGGTGTTACGTATACATTTATAGTCAAAACGGCGCCCTCTGGTGGTGACTACACACTCACGGTAGGTAATGTTGACCTAATCGTAGGTACGGTCTATTCTAGCGACGGTGGCGATGGTGATTCCGATGGTGCAGCGGACACGGTCTCTATCAAGGATGGGGTGGCCCTCGCTGGGGATCGAGTAGAACTCATCTTTGACGGTGTCAAGTGTTTCGCATATTGCTTCTGCAAGGAAGACGCAGGCATTCTACTTGATGGCTGATAAGTAAAACACTAGGAGAATAAAGAAATGTCCGAAAATTTAAATAAATTATTTAGCCCCGTGCGTGTTGTTGAGGAAATCTCCGCAAACAAGACGCTGGATGTATATGACACCGGTAAAGTTTTTATGTTAACATCTGCCACTGTCATGACAATTACGCTACCCGCTGTGGGCGCAAGCGATATCACTGGTTGTTGTTTTACTTTTATTTGCAGGGCCGCACCAACTAGCCCATTGTGGGGCGGTGGGAACTATGTGATAAAAAACACAGCAGATAAAATAATTGGTACTGTACAATCCTCTACTGGCGGCGATGGCGGCGATGATCTGGATGGTGATCATATCAATTTTGCTGCAGGCGCAGCTGTAGAGGCTGATCGCATAGAGATTATGTGTGACGGCTCAAATTATTATGCTTATGGCTTCTGTAATGCAGACGGCGGCATCACCATTACCACAGACTAATTAAATTCTCACACTTATTCAAAGTCCATCCCTATATACTTTATAATGACCAGGGATGGGCTCGAATTAAATACAGGTGATTTGGTTCGCAGGAAGAACGATATCTATCGTGAAGGTATTGTATTGGAGCAGTGTGAAAAAAAACAAGATCACTATTTTGTTATATTTTTTGTCGGAACTCAATATCTTTGCCAACCTTCAGTAGAGTCTTACCATAAGGATGATCTCGTTGTGTTAAGAAAACAAATACACAAAGAACCCCCGCCCGCAAAATTCAAGAAGATTAAGAAGAGATATTACTAATTATAAGAGTGCGCTAGCACTTTTAGGAGTAACATTATGAAGATTACGAAGCAACAGCTTAAAAAGCTTATAGAGCAGGAACTCAAAGAAATTGAATTTGGTCTCGACGGGATGCCTAATCTTGATGAACCTCGGGAGCCCAAGGAACGAGACCCAGGTGAGGATATAGCAGCTGCTGACACTGTGGAAGCAGAGCCAATCTCCAGGGAAAGGACAGGGTCACTTCGCAACATGTCTGAAGAGGATCGTCAATTATACTTCGCAGCTCAAGGGCAGGGGGATTATGGCCCAAGCCCCGAAGTCATGAGGAAAGCTGTCATTGCGCTCTTAAGGGATAAATATAATTTATAGCTGGAGTCTGTTATGCCTTACGTAAGATGTGGAAAGTGTGTGTATAAGGGTAAGAAGTGCAACACTAAAGGTAAAAAAGTTGGATGCTCAGATAGTATTGAGAAAGCTAAGAAATATTTAATTAAGCTAAGAATGGAGACCGCTGGAGAAGCGAATGAAAACACTATGAAAATCACGAAAGAAACACTTATACAAATAATAAAAGAAGAAGTCGAGTTGATCCTCACCAATGAAGAAGTGAAGGAAATGTTCGATGTTAACGTTGGCGATCAGGTTGAGTTATCAGAGGCAGATGCCAAAGCTGCGACTGCTGCGATGCCAGCACTAGAGAGAGTTCCTACGGTTGCAGAGCCTGCAATACAACGACCCGATAAACAAAATCAAAAACTTTTAAAGCTGCTTGTTGATTTTGTGAGTGATTTGGAGAAAAGAGTAGAAGCTCTTGAGGCCATAGCTGGCCCTCCTGCAGGATAAAATTGATGAATGACCCCGAATGAATTCAAAATTCGCACTGGGTCCCTGATCATTGAAAAATCATACATATATTCAAGTCCAGCCTCTCAACACACAGTCAGAGACTATGGAATCGTGTTGTCTACCGATAACTCCCTGGGTGTGGAAATCTTATGGAGCAATGATGGCAACATAACTTTCCATCATGACGAAGCGATTGCGTGGTTTGTCTGCGAAGAAGCAACAAAATACCTGGATCACACAATTACCAAATTTTGGACCATATATTATTAAATATTTATGTATTTTTATGTAAAATGGTAGCACCGGTTAATTGATATTCTTCTATATACTTTTAGAGAACAATAACCACCGGGGGAAATTTCTCGAATGCTTGATGATTCTTTCGAAGTAAAAAAGCCTAAAGTTGATGTAACCAGTTTTAATTGTTATAACGAATATGCTGCAGCAAAAGTAGAAGAAATGTCAGACTTTGTTGTTGCTTTGTTGCAATATGATGATGCGTACGATGCCCTGCAAATAGCTCAGATATCTTGGATCACAGAGTTTTATAAAAAAAGAAAACGCAAAGGGTCCTAAAGGCTATTCCACGTTTAATATTTCTTTGTTATCCTTTATAATGAGAGTTGTAAGGATAAGTTAATGAGAAAAATAATATTATTAAGTGTGTTGTTGCTTCTTCCGTCATTTCTCCCCTCTTGTATTCTGCACAATTCCGAACATGATGACCAATGCTATGAGCTTGGTGATGATTATCCTGTGGATTGTTGGTATAACCAATACCGAGAAGAGTGTTGTGAGTGGGTGTCATCAAGGATCTACGGAAGATGCTTTGAAACTTGGTGCTCCGACATAAACCGGCGAGGATACAGTGAATGCCGCTGGCGGTTCAAAGAAAGAGCCTGTCGTCAATAATCAAATAAAGGAGAAAAAATGATCGTAGACGTTATTGTAGACTTACAATATGGAGACTGTGGAAAAGGCAAGGTAACTCACCACCTCTGCAGTACTGGTAAATATACACATGTTGTGAGATATAACGGAGGTTGCAACGCAGGGCATACAATTTATCATAATGGCAAAAAATTTGTCACTCATCACATCCCGGCAGGTGTTTTTTTTGGAATCAAATCAATTATTGGCCCTGGGTGTGTTGTGAACCCTGAAAAATTCTTTGAAGAGATTGAAACCTTGGAAGCCGGTGGGCTTGAAGTGCGCAACATGGTGAAGATTGCAAAGAATACTCACGTAATTACGACCCAACATCTAGATTCAGATGGCACTGACACTAAAATTGGCACCACGAAGCGTGGAAACGGGCCGGCTTACAGCGACAAGTATGCAAGAACTGGTGTGCGTGCCGAGATGGTACCAGAACTAAGTGAATTCATGATTGATTTTCTTGAAGAAATGCACCAAGATGACACAATTGCCCTGTTTGAAGGGGCTCAGGGCTTCGGCCTAGACATAGATTGGGGCGACTATCCTTATGTAACCTCTTCACACTGTACTGTTGCGGGCGCTTTGCTCAACGGAATACCCCCAAAGGCGGTTAGGAACGTGTGGGGTGTGGCCAAACCTTATGAAACTTATGTTGGGACAAAGGATTTCCAAGGAAAAGACCCTATTTTTGATAAAATTTGCGAAATTGGGCAAGAATATGGTGCCACAACAGGCAGAAAGCGTCAAACCAACTGGATGAGCTGGGAGTTGATTGAAAAGGCTATCAAAGTGAATGGCGTAACTCACCTTGTTGTGAACAAGATGGACGTTTTGCGAGAAATTGATGTTTGGAAGGCCTCCTTGGACAAAAATTTATTAAATTTTAGCACAGAAAGAGAGTTTCAGGATTTTTTCTATGATAATCTTTCTGATTCTGGCATCTCCATATACTTTTCTGGTGATAAAGCGAGAATTTAATCCAAAAAACTTCTATTTATTGTGTATTTATGACTTATACAATAAAAAACTTTTCAAATCGTGATCTTTCAGACGTTGAAAGCTTTATAGACCACTTTCTTCCTTATACAAAGGAAAAGTTGGGCTTCGACAAGCCTGTTTCAATTATTTTTAAGTCTGACGGCGATAATGCATCCAAGATCCTTGGAAAAACAGCTTATTACGACCCAGAAGGCCTAAAAATCGTATTATATGTTGACGATAGGCACCCGAAAGACATCTTAAGATCACTTTCTCATGAATTGGTGCACCACGCCCAGAATTGTCGTGGAGAATTTGATGATAGTGTCGAGTTGGGGGACGGGTATGCTCAAAATGATTCACATATGAGAAAACAAGAAGCTGAAGCCTATTTATTAGGCAATGGATTTTTATTTAGAGATTATGAAGACGCAATTAAAACAGGTGAAATAATGATTCAAGAGAACGAAGAAAAAAAACCCAAGCAACCAGAAAAAGAAGAACCAAAAAAAGTGTCGGACCAGCAGTGGAAGAATCAAGAGATTTACCGTATGCTGAAAGATAAATGGATTAAAAAGGAGAAAAATAACAATGGCTAGTCCAAATGAAAGAAAGCTGAGAAAATTAGCTTTAATGAAAAAAATTGAAGAGCTAAATGGTACGGTGGCAGGTAGTGCTGTGGCCGGTGCTGTGATCGATGTTGTTGAAGTTGTTGAGGATGTTGTTGAGAAGGCTTCTGATGTCGTTGAAGATGTCGTTGAAGATGTCGTTGAAGAAGTAGTAGAAAAAGTTGCCGCCGTCGTTAAGCCAAGTCGATCAACAAAAACCACAAAAACCAAGAAGGTTAAGAAAGAAAAAAGCTAACTCTGAGGTAATGGCGTGACTAATACTAAGCTCCTGATGGAAGGTGGTCTTTATGGCCACTTAAGTCATTTATATGACTTTTCAGACAAGGTACCGGCACTGAGCTTCAACCAGATAGAAGATATCTTTAATAAAGTATCTCAGGTTGAGCTGCAAGTGGGTGAAAAGCTTGATGGACAAACCATGTTTATAACATTTGTCCCTCATGAGACTGATGCTGATAAGGGTGCCATTGTTTTATCATTGGCCAGAAAGGCAGATGTTCTGACGGCCCCTGAAGCAGTTCGGGACCCATCCGGGGCCGCTGGGTCTTTACCCAGCACGATCAAGAGATTTGCGGGGCGCAACGAGGAACTTAAGAATGCCTTCATAGATTCGCTTACAGCTTTAGATACTGGTATTAAAAAATTAAACCACGCAAGCCAGAGATCAATTTTTGGACCGGACGAACAAGGGGATTATAACTGGTTTGCATTCGAGGTGATGGACCCAGGTAACCCTAACGTCATAAATTATGACAAGTATGGCCCAGTCCTCGCCTTACATGTGGAAGGGCATGGAACTTTTAGCAGTAAGGACCGGTCGAAGAAAGTTAATTTAACGCCGGCGGAAGAAAAAGACGGAAAAGAGGTGATTGTACCGGCAGATCCGGTTAGACTATTCAAACAAGCTTTTGAAGAGATCAATAAGGCTCTTGAAGACAAGTCTAGATTTAAGGTTGTCGCCAATGAGTTTCGCAATCTTGAAAATAAATTTGACCCAGGCCCATTCGCCTCTGCTTTGAGCGCTGAAGTGCAGAAACTAAGTGCTCTTGGATTAACAAAGGACAGCAATATTGCTGATTATGTTCTAGCAAGGATATTGGCCCTTTATGGCCAAGAGATCGCTCAGGCTTTTTCCTCAGAGGATACAACAAAACTGTCAGAAGAATTAAGTTTAGAGCCAGTAGTGCCCAATTATATGGCAAGTTTGGATAAAAAAGTATATAGCGAGTATACGGACAACATTAATGCCCTATTATTGACAATAATGGACCAGAGGGGGCGCAAAAGCAAAGTATTTGCTGGCCTAAATGCCGAGCAAAAAACGAAGGCTGAAGCGCTTTATAATCAAAATTTGGCTATGAAAAAAGAAGCTATTAAGCCAATTGAGGAAATTATTCATAATTTTGCCGTACAAGTGTTGGATAAGTATGAAAGTGCTTACATCTTAAGCAACGGCGAGTCTGCTGAAAAATTGCAGCAGGCTGTTAACGCTGATGTTGAGCAAATACAAGCTGCCTTTAGTGACCCAGACAGTCCATTATACGGGGATGAGAAAAAGAAAGCGAAATTTGAGAAAGAAAAAGAGAAAATCAGTGATGTCACCACCTCCGCAGAGGGAGTGACCTTCTTGTATGATGGTAGGTTTTATAAATTAACTGGAAACTTTGCGCCGATTAATCAAATTCTAGGAATGAAGCCGGGTAGGTTTCTGAGAGAACAAGACGAAGCGTCAATGCGAGAACCAGAAACTTATGTTCTTATTCCTGGCGGGTTTAAGCCGCCGCATGCGGACCATTGGAAACTACTGGAAGAGCCACTTCGTGATTATCCGAATGCAAAATATACTATTATAATAGGCAAGGGTGACCGTGATGGCATAACCTCTGATATGTCTAAGCAGATATGGGAACTAATGATAGCTGATAAGGGTATCTCGGCAGATGTGAGAGTGATAATCCATGGAAAGCCAGTGACCTATGTGTATGAGCAGGCCGCCGAGACTTCCCCTGGAGATACTATTGTAGCTGTATATGGCTCTGCACGTGGAGCAGATGGCCGGTTTGCCAGATTAAGCAATTATGCTCCAGATGGAGTTAACGTAGTGGATGGTGGAGTTACTACCACTGCAGCTGAAGAAGGAGGGGCGAGCGGAACCAAGCTTAGGAACCTAATTAAAGGGGGCCCCGAAGCAAGAGAGGAGTTTTTTGGATATATGCCTGAGTTAACTGATAATACAAAAGAAAAAATTTGGAACCTAGTGTCTAAAAAAGTTCCTCTTAGTGAGGAGTCCCTTGACCACCTCATAGAAAATATTTTGTCTGAAATAGATCTGGAAGCCGTATTCGGTGATATCGCCTTGAGCTTTGATAACATCAAAGCCAAGATGGACGATTTAAAAAATTCAATAAAGACTGCCCCGCCGCCACCACCGCCACCGCCACCGGCGACACCGCCGCCAGAGCCCAAGTATGCAAAAATTGGATCTGACCCCGAACTTGAAGAAGTTTCTTCAATGGCCGGCGGAAGTGTTGGTGGATTTGCTGCACCTTTATCTAGGAGAAAGAAGAAAATGAACATGCAAGAAAAAAAGCTAAGGCAAGCAATTGCCCATAAGGTTGCTGATCGCATTGGTTCTCTCATTAAAGAGCAGGTCGCCAATACTGGTAAAGCTCGTAAGGCCATAAGGTCAATTATAACCGAAGTAAAACAGGAAGTCAACCAAAAAAACCAACTCAAAGAAGTCATTAGGGATATCTACAGAGAAATTCTCCTGGAACAGGAGATGGATAAGTCTGAAAAAGAAATGTTTAATCTCGTTCGCAAAGAGATTGCCGGCGTGCTTAAGGCAACTATTAAAATATTGCAAGAGCAGGCTGCTGGCGACCCCGAGCAGGTGCAAGTAGGGCATCTTAAGGCCACAATCATTGCAATCAATAATTTATTTGATCAAGTTGAGGCTGGAGCGGGAACTTTGAGCAAAGTTGAATTAACTGAGCGTCTTCGGAACGAGAGCAGGCTAGATGTTGAAATTGGTGATATCGGCGATGATGTTACTTCAAGTGACGCATATATGAGCCCAGAAGCTATGGAAAATGGTGGACAAGAGGAGGAACCCTCAATTGAAGTTGGGGACGAGGATCATGATGCCGTCGAAGCCGCCACAATTGACTTGGAAGACGAGGATATCAAAACCTTATTTGATAAAATAAAAGAAAGCGATCCTGAGAATGCTTCTTATCAAATTCTCGGTGCGAGGCGGGCGCTGGATGACAAGACTGGTTCCTGGCCCAGGGTGAAGAAAATATTTTTAAATTATGCGGAAAGGATCATTGAAGCAGATCTGCCAGAAGAAGCCTGGAGTACTTTTAGAAAATGGGTCGTTGAAAATGTAAGACTTCACTTAATTAACACAATTCAAGAGACAGCCAGGGGCGACCAAACTGATGGTGAGGGAGATCTCTCAATTGGCGATTTAGAGCTTCCTGCTGCTGATTCTGCTGAAATTTAATTCAATATAATAATATAATATAAATAAGATAAACTAGGGGATGAAATGGTATCGACTGGTTGTGAAGGTTATTCTTGCAAGGAAGTTTGAGCAGACTTTAAAAAGTTCAAAAATATTAATTGACGAAGATTACTTCGAATACGCAATGGCAGCTTAGTTATTGCCGGGGCTTACAGTGGCCTTGTTAACCAACACTGTATTGATGTTGATTTTTAATTGATTGTGCTTGTTGGAGCCTAAAACCAACTAACCTTGTGAACGAAAGAATAGTTGAAGCAGAACAGGACGTGGGTTCGACTCCCACCATCTCCACTAATATTAGGAGGACAAATGATTAAGGCAGAATACATTTGGCTGGATGGGACAGAACCTACAGCTCAAATTAGATCTAAAACAAAAATTCTAGAAAGTGCCGAGGAGCTACCGGTCTGGGGCTTTGATGGCTCGTCTACAAATCAAGCTGACGGCAGTGCGTCTGATTGTGTGCTTAAGCCGGCCTTTTCTTGCGCCGATCCAATTCGGGGTGGAAATAATATCTTGGTGCTTTGTGAAGTGTTTAACGTTAACGGTGCACCTCATGAGTCAAATACTCGGAACGACTGTGTCAGCACTGAAAGTGAATTCATTCAACACGGCTGCTGGTTTGGCCTGGAACAAGAATACACACTAATGGTACCAAACGGACGAAATCGTGATTTGGTGCCCTTGGGGTTCGCCGGCGCTCTTAGAGAAGAGGCCCAAATATTACCGCAAGGCCCTTACTACTGTTCAGTCGGTACCGGATTAGCAATTGGCCGGCAATTGGTGGAAAAACACTTAGATGCTTGTTTATCAGCAGGGCTTAAAGTTTCAGGGGTTAATGCTGAAGTTATGCCCGGACAGTGGGAATTTCAAATCGGACCTGCAGGTGCTAGCGAGGCTTCGGATCACCTAGTGTTAGCACGATATTTGCTTCACAGGGTGGCTGAGGATCATGGCGTGGTTGTTTCTTTTGACGGAAAGCCAGTTAATGGAGATTGGAATGGTGCTGGTTGTCATACTAATTTTTCCACTAATAGTATGAGAGAATCATATGACGCATGCTTGGCAGCCTGCGAGGCGCTATCTGAAAGTCCTGAAAGTCATATTCTAAATTACGGTCATGGGATAGAAGAACGTTTAACGGGTGCACATGAAACTTGCTCATATAAAGATTTCAAATTCGGAGTATCAGATCGTGGAGCATCAATTCGCATACCATGGCAAGTAGAGAAAGATGGAAAGGGGTACATTGAAGACCGTCGCCCCAATGCTAATTGTGATCCGTATATTGTAACTAAGCTTCTGTCTAGGACTGTCTGTGCTAACGAATTTAGATCTAATTAAAGCTTTAAAGTAGAAAAAATAAAAAAACACTTGACAAACCCTTGACAAGTACTTAAATTTATATAATGGGTTGGAAACGAAAAATATACCGTCATATTCCTAAGCATCACAATGGAAAAAATAGAAACTTTTCAATTCAAAAGAAACTTAGAAGAGAAAATAAAATAACTGAAGAGTTTGAAATTATGTTAGCTAGCTTAAGTTTAGAAGACGTGATAGCTCTTAAATTAGAATTAGCTACGAAAGCAGCTAATGGGTACGTATACGGTATACCAATATGGCATACAATTCCAACCGTCATTAAAGATGCTTTACTTAAATTTGCACTATCAGCAACAAGGTCTAGAAAAGAAGCTGCTAGATTTTTAGGTTTAGACATTATTTCATTTAACAATTTAGTCAATAAGTATAAGATTAAGTCATTCTTTGAGGAAGAGTGATTGATATCTTAAGATCTTAATTAAATTAATTTATATAAATTTAGCTGACCCTCATTTCTAGCAACGAGCGGGTATCACATGGTACGGTTAAAGGCTAGATAGCTTGGTTGATGTGAAGAATCAACCATCTCAGTTAAGACATTGAGATATCCATGGAAATGAATGTTGGATGCTAGCGGGTTCGAATCCCGCCATTTCCTATTTAAGGCTGAGTCTCCCTAGGAGATCTTCTGCGAGCCCTTGCAAATCTATATCTAAATCTAAATCTGGTAAATCAACTTTTGGAAGCGAGGGCAATTGCGGTAAAGCAATCTGATATACTACTGCCCCGACGTTTTTGTGATAAGCAATTGATCTATGATAAAACTCATAAACATCCTCGTGTCGGGGGGAGATAGCAATCCAACCGAAACGAGTGTCCATCATGCTGACGACACCAACAACTTCGTGATTCTCATTAAGAATGCAAGAACCAGAAGATCCACCCCGGACGAACATCGTGTACATATCATGGCCACTATCTAAGTTGGTACCATTAAATATGCCGTCAATTATAATGGGAGCGCCCCGATAGAGCACACCTTTTGGAGCCGCAATATTCCAGATGCGTGCCCCCGGAAGCATTTTATTTTCTGCTATTCTCAAAGGTACACGATTGAGGTCAGGGGCCCAGGCAAGACATAAGTCCGTGTCGTGATCAACTTCTAGAATATGCATGCGAAACTTTTCCTTGTCTTTGGTGAGTCCTACATATTCCATAGTATAAGGAGTGCCCCCAGTAACCATATCTGCGTAATCACTTGGATCGCAGACGTGAGCAGCAGACATAACAAAAGATCCTCCGTTCCGTGCTTTCCCTACGACGAAACCCGATCCAGAGATAAAATCGCTCTTTTCAACTTCACATTCTTTGCTATTATCGTCACACTTTCTTACAACTAGGCTAGCCTCAATTTTTAGGAAAGAGGAAACAGGCAGAACCAGTTTGTCTTCCGAATAATTACCTGAATTTGTCGTTGCGCACGAACAGGATAGCATCGCCAGACTTATTAGAAAAGATGTAAGTAATTTAAATGTTTTGTATAGCACATCGAGACCCTCCTTTGGTCAGTTGGTGAATATGGATACTCCATTAGTAGGTAGGAATAAGTTTTGCAAAAACAGAATTTAAATGAATAAAAGCCCCATTAACTGTTTTTTATTCAAATCTAAATCTATTTAAATATGAACCACGACAATCACCGGATTGCTTATATGGCTAAAAAAATTTACGTCCTAGATACCAGCGTCTGTCTCACTGACTTTAATGCTATTAGTTCTTTTGGGAACAACGATATATTAATACCACTTAAGGTTCTGGATGAGGTTGATCACCACAAACAACGACAAGATGGTGTTGGAGTTAATGCTCGGGGCTTTATCAGATTGCTGGATGCCTTAAGAGAGAGAGGTTCCTTGATTAAGGGAGTGAGAATAGCAAAAGGAAAGGGCTTGCTGACGGTTTCTGATTTTGTTCCATCCTCAGTTCCAGAGAGTTTTGACCTCAACGTACCTGATAATCAAATTATTGCGACGGCCATATCTCAGATAGCAGTTCAGGCATCTCTACCCCGTTCAAAAAAAGTTGTAGTTGTTTCTAGGGATATCAATATGCGTGTCAAGTGTGATTCAGTTGGCATATCTGCTCAAGACTATATTAACGAGCAAGTGGTGACAGACAGAACAGATATCTATACGGGGTTCAGAACTTTACTGGTGGATGACCAAATCATCGATCAGTTCTATGAAAACGAAGATATCTTTTTAACAGAAGAAGAAGGTAAATTTTACCCAAATGAATATGTCATGTTGGTTTCAAGCTCCAATGATAAAAAGACTGCAATCGCAAAATTTAAAGGGGTCGCCGAAAAACTAGTGAAGGTTCCAGAATGCACAGGGCCAAAGAAAAAAATGGCAGCTTGGGGGGTAAGGCCGAGAAATAAGGAGCAGGGCTTCGCATTGAACTTGTTGAGGGACTCTGATGTCCACATAATTTCACTGGTCGGCAAGGCTGGGAGCGGGAAGACCCTTCTAGCACTAAGTGCCGGCCTAGAACAGGTTTTAGAGGGCAAGGGTAGCTACAACCACCTTATTGTATCTCGCTCGGTGCAGCCGATGGGAAAGGATATTGGCTTCCTTCCCGGCACCATGGAAGAGAAGATGATGCCTTGGATTGCTCCGATAAGAGATAATCTTAAATATCTTATGGGCAATGATAAAGGCACCCTGGACTCTTATATCGGCCAAGGTACCATTGAGATTGAAGCTTTAACTTATATCCGTGGCCGCAGCATCCCGAATGCTTTTATTATAATTGACGAAGCGCAAAACTTAACAACCCACGAGCTTAAGACTATAATAACAAGAGTCGGCGAAGGTACGAAGATCGTTTTGACCGGCGATATTGAACAGATTGACAATGTCTATGTTGATGAGTTTTCAAACGGTTTGACATACGCTGTTGAAAAATTTAAGGAGTCTGAGCTTTCCGGTCACGTGACGTTGATTAAAGGAGAAAGAAGCAAGGTAGCTACCTTGGCTGCCAAGATTTTATAATGGGGTATCCACCACCAAAAGACCTTAAGGCCTGGGCGGGGATATCCAGCGATGAAGACACAAATCCTAATATTCCACTCTTTAACTGGGACGATGTTGATTTGGCCAAGCCAGTTGAGAGGAAGAGCAAGACCCGCCCCCCCGCCTTTTCAGTCAAGATAGATATATCATCATATGCGGATAAAGACCCTGGCCCGAAGTTGGCTCAAAGGAAAGCTTTAGATAAGTTTTTGGAAATATCAAAAGTTGATGTAAAGGAAGTTCGCTATACAACAATTGCAAAGCAGGAAGAGATAATTCTTTTCTCTCACATAAAAAAAGTGTATACTATAGAGATAACAGCCAACAAAGAGGCTGTCAAGGCTTATTTAATTAATAAGAAAAAAAGACCAGGAGTAAAGTGAAAACGATTACAGAACAAGAAGGCACAGGGAACACAACTTTGAACGAACTAGTTGAACCAGACTCTGAGCTAAAAAATATAATTGTGGAGTATGTCGGAATCAACTCGGAAGAGTCAATACATAATAACGAAGTCACCGTGCAGATGATCGTGGATATTTTTGCAAAAGAATTTCCAGAATTTTTGATGTCGGTTGCTGAAGAAAATTGGATCCGTGGATATAAACAGGGTATTAACGACGTTCAGGTTGGAATGGAATTGGCGAAGGAAGATCAATGATTAAGTCCTCCCGAGATGCCCGCATGCTCATCGGCGAATATGTACTCGGCAACGATATACCAGTATACATAATTAACGCACTGCCGGAAACAATCGACCTGCAGGACATAATCGATAGGGTCGATAAGATCATACCCAGGCCTTTTTTATATGAAGTGGAGGCTGTGTATGTCGGCCAGTTCGAAGAATTTTATAAGATGAACGTTAATGCGTTTTTTGATAATGGTGCAATATACATATCAAATGCCCAAGATAATGCAGATGATTTTTTAGACGATCTACTCCATGAGATTGCGCATGCCGTTGAGGTAGGATTTAGTGCTGATATCTACGCTGATCAATCGATTAGAGATGAATTCCTGGGTAAAAGAAAAAGACTTTATACAATACTAGCAACAGAGGGGTATGATGTTAATATGGCTGATTTCGCCGAGCTAGGATTTTCTGAAGAATTTGATAATTTCTTATATACTGAGGTGGGATATCCAGATTTGAGGGCCCTATCTTCTGGCCTCTTCCCGTCTCCCTATTCTATTACCTCAATAAGAGAATACTTTGCAATTGGTTTTGAAACAATGTTCTTAGGCAGGCCAGACGACATTAAGCTTAACTGTCCTTCTGTTTTCCGCAAAGTATCCTTCCTATACAATAATTATAAATAGCAATTGACTTGCGTCACAAAACGTGATAGAATCTACTCAAGTATAGTAATACTATGAGGTAATATGACACACATTTCGTTTAGTGAGCTTAAAAATTGGAACAAATGTCCTTGGTACCACAAGAAGGTACATCTTGAGAAGATTGCCGGGTTCGTGGGCAATGAATATACTGCGTTCGGATCAGCACTTCATCTCGTCTGTGAAAATAAGTTAGTTGGTCAGAGTAAAGACCCTGAGGCTGAATTCTTGCAAGAATTTGTTAAGCAGATCAAAAGCTTAAAGGGAAAAGAAGTGCAGCTCAAGAGTGATCTCCTGAAGAGTATGAGATCACAGGCAGAAAAAATCATTCCAGAGATCGATCCCGCAGTACAAGAGTATTTTGAGAGCTACGAAGTTGTAGGCACCGAAGAGAGACTCTACGAGTCAATTGATTTCTTTAAAGATGCAGACTTCAAGTTTAAAGGCTTTATTGATTTAATTCTTAAGACAAGTGACGGCAAATATCACATTGTTGATTGGAAAAGCTGCTCCTGGGGCTGGAATCGTGACCGCCGCCAAGATAAGATGACAACTTATCAGTTGACTTTGTATAAGTATTTTTTTGCTAAAAAGCATAATATCGATCCAAAAGATATTGAAACTCACTTTGCGCTGTTGAAGAGGACAGCTAAGAAGAACAGGGTAGAGATTTTTAGAGTCACCAGTGGCCCAAGAAAAACTGAAAATGCCTTAAAACTTCTTAAGAAAGCGTTGTATAATATCAACAAGGAGAATTTCGTTAAGAACCGCCTGGGCGGCTGCGACCGATGCGAGTTTTATCAAACGGAACACTGCAGGTAAACTAATATGACAGACAAAAAATTAATTCTAACGATCAGTGATCACCCACTGAGTCCTAGTGGTGTAGGCACCCAGACAAAGTACTTTATTGAGGCTCTTTTGTCTACCGGGAGATATCGATTTATTTCTCTAGGGGGAGCAGTCAAACACCAGAATTATCAACCACAAAGGGTTGAGCCATACATGGATGATTGGAAGATTTTTCCAATTGATGGATATGGTACTAAAGACGTAATTAGATCAATCATTAGAAATGAAAAACCTGACGCTCTTTGGTTCATGACAGACCCAAGATTTTATGGTTGGCTGTGGGAGATGGAAGATGAGATAAGACCCTTGCTCCCTATGATGTATTATCATGTGTGGGACAATTATCCATTGCCGACCTACAATGCTAAGTTCTACAATTCAAACGATTGCATAGCAACAATCAGCAAAGTAACTGATGGGATTGTTAGAGAATTAGTCAGTGATAGTGTAGATGTCGTACATGTGCCGCACTCCATCGACACAGAGGTTTTTGTAAAACACGAGCCCGAATCGATTCAAGAATTTCGCAAAAGATCTTTTGGGGAAGACTACAAGAGAACTGTTTTTTTCTGGAACAACAGGAACGCACGTCGTAAACAGTCAGGAACTTTAATTTTCTTATTCAAAGAGTTCTTAGATCGTGTAGGACATGATAAGGCTGCACTAGTGATGCACACCGATCCATTTGATGCCCATGGACAAAACCTGGAAGCAATTATTATGCATCTAGGGTTAGATAAGGGCCAAGTGATGATCTCCAGAGAGAAACTTCCTGCACAGGGCCTCGCTGCCTTATACAATATGGCTGACTGTACAATTAACATTGCAGATGCTGAGGGCTTTGGACTTGGAACACTAGAGTCTTTGGCCTGTGAGACACCAGTTATTGTCAATATGACCGGTGGATTACAAGAACAAGTTACAGACGGTAAAAACTGGTTTGGGTTTGGAATAGAACCCAGTTCAAAGGCAATTATTGGCTCACAAGACATTCCTTGGATCTATGAGGATAGAATCAATGGTGATGAGTTTGTTGATACCTTGGAGAAGTTTTATAATTTAACTGAAGATGAGCGCTCCGCCATGGGAGCCGCAGGAAGAGACCACGTACTGAACAACTATGGCTTTGATTTGTTTAAAGATAATTGGATTAAAGCTATTGATGATTTTTGTGAAAAAAATGGATCTTGGGAAACTAGAAAAGGATATACCTCTTGGAGGATTGAAGAGCTATGAAGAAAAATGTTTTAGTTGTTGCCCCGGCCCTTAGCCAAAGTGGGTACGGAGTGCATGCACGCACAGTGTTAAGATCACTAAGATCTAGAAGTGATTTATATGAAATTTTTGTTCACAATCTAAACTGGGGTCAAACCAGTTGGCTGTGGGAGGACGACGAGGAAAGACGTTGGGTTGATGAGAGAATGCTAGCGACTGTGCATCATCAACAGGCTGGCGGGACCTACGATATAAGCTTGCAAGTTACTATTCCGAATGAATGGAAAAAAATAGCTCCTGTAAATATTGGTTGCACCGCTGGTATTGAGGCGACTAGAATAACGCCACAGTGGGTTCAACAGTCTTATCTAATGGATAAGATAATTGTTGTTTCTGAATTTGCACGTGAGGGTTTTATTAACACAGTCCATGAAATGACCCATGGCCAAACTGGCGAAAAGATGGAGGTGCAGGCAAAGGGGCCAATTGAAGTTGTTAACTACCCTCACGTACCAGTCCAACCAGAACCTGTGGATTTAACACTGAAGAGTGACTTTAATTTTCTTTTAGTTTCGCAGTGGAGCCCAAGAAAAAATTTTGAAAGCACAATCCGTTGGTTTATTGAAGAATTTATAGACCAGGATGTTGGTCTTATCGTAAAAACTAGCACTGCTAACAACTCTTACTTAGATTATGTTCACACCAAAAATAGAATTGAGCAATTACTGCAGGAACCTCAATATGCAGACAGAAAGTGCAATATTAATTTATTGCATGGATATTTGACAAAAGGCCAAATGCACTCTGTGTATACACATTCAAGTGTCAAGTGTTTGATCAACATAGCTCACGGTGAAGGGTTTGGTTTGCCAATATTTGAGGCAGCCGGCGCCGGCTTACCTGTTTTGACTATTGGCTGGGGAGGCCAGTCTGATTTCCTCTATATGCCTGAAAAGAAAAAGGGATCCAAGAAGAAAACTATGGTTGCCAAATTTGCTGAAGTTGACTTTACTGTGGGACCAATTAGCCCTGAGGCTGTTTGGGAGGGGGTTTTACATGCAGACTCTTCTTGGGCTTTCCCCGAGCAGGGCAGTTTTAAGATGAGATTGAGAGACGTGTATAAAAAATACAGAGTCTACGAGAATAGAGCTAAAGATCTTAAGTCTCATGTCCAGAACAACTTCTCGGAGGAGAAAATGTTTGCAGAATTCTGCTCTCATTTAGAAGAATACTCTCAAAGCTCTGATTCATGGCTTAGCGATATGGAAAATATTGTAAAAGAATATGCCTGATAAAAAAATAATCTTTATAGCAGATTTTTATGTAGATCAAATCTTAGGTGGAGGGGAAATTAACAATGAAGAATTATACCAGTGCTTAATCTCTCAAGGCCACCAAGTGGTTAAAGAAAGATCTCATAACATTACAGCAGAATACGTACTCGCTAACCAAGATAGTTTTTTTATTGTATTTAATTTTATTAATTTGAGCTATGCTGCCCGCACAGCTTTGCAGAAGACTCGCTACATAATATATGAGCACGATCACAAATATATCAAGTCAAGGAACCCGGCCACCTATACTAAGTTTAAAGCACCTAAAAGAGATATAATTAATTATCACTTTTACAAAAACGCACAAAGAGTACTGTGCCAATCCCAACTGCACTATGACATAATAACCCTTAATCTAGGCATAGATAATGTTGAAAGCTTAGGTGGTAATTTATGGTCTGATCAATCCCTAGGTGCACTTGAGGAAATGTGTTCTCTGCCAAAGAAGAAAGCATGCTCCGTGATGGCTTCTTCAATTGATCACAAAAATACAAAGGGAGCAGCTGCTTTTTGCGAGAGCCACGATTTGGATTTTGATTTAGTATCTGACAACGACTACATATCATTTTTAAAGAAACTAGGGTCTAACGAAAAGTTAGTTTTCTTCCCCAGGACACCAGAGACTCTTTCTAGAATTGCAGTTGAGGCACGTATGATGGGGATGTCAGTGATAACCAATAATCTTGTTGGTGCCACCACTGAACCATGGTTTGAAGCAAAGGGTAGAGATTTAATTAATATTATGAGGCAAAAGAAAAAGGATATTGTCTCTAGGGTCTTAAGTCTAGTGAACTCTCCCGTGGAAAAAAGAAACAGTCAGTATGAAGTTTCTATTATTTCAACGTTCTATAAGGGAGAGGACTTTTTACAAGATTTTCTGCAGAACTTAACACAGCAGACAATATTCAAGAAGTGTGAGCTGGTTTTAGTTGACACTGGGTCACCTGGAAAAGAGAGGCAGATAGTTGAAAAATTTTTGTCTAAGCACTCCAATATAAAGTACGTGAGGGAAGAGCAGAGGCATAAGCCAACCCGAGGTATGAACATCGCCTTAAGGCATGCTTCTGCAGACACAATTTGTTGGGCAATGATTGATGACAGAAAAAATAAAGACTGTATTGAGAATTTATACCAGTTCTTACTTAATAATCCTGATGTTGACTTGGTGTATGGAGATTGCTTGGTTACTGACGTGAAAAATGAGAATCCCGAGGAAACAAAGTCTAAGACTGTGAGTGAACACTCATCTTTGCCCTTCTCAAGAGAAAATATGGTTAAGTGTTTACCTGGGCCGATGCCCTTGTATCGAAAAACTTTGCATGAGAAAAATGGCTTTTTTGATGAGGATGATTGCGACTACGCAGATGATTGGGAGATGTGGTTGCGAGCAGTTGAATCTGGATCTAAGTTTAAAAAATTTAACAAGGTTGTAGGTTTATATTATAATAACGGCAGGTCAACACAGGAAGATATAAACCAGAGAAAGGAAGAGGCAAAGATATTTTTTAAGTATCAGAATGTGTTTGGTGACGGATTCCTAAGATACAGAAGTTATTTTGGACAATTTTTATAAACTATGACAAGACAAAGTAGAAAATATTTGCCAACGTTATCAGAGCTAGTGGATAGGCTTAGTATAGTGCAGTTAAAAGAAGTATTTATTTCTGAGCATAAAGACGAATATGGCCAGGAGATAAAGGATATTCTGCATGATATAGACATCTTACTACGAGATAAAAATATTAAATTAGACGCCAACGCCTTAAGAGCAGTAGTTGTTTTATCTCAGATGAATTTGCACATATGGCATAACGAATCAAATTACAGGAAAGGCATTAAAGATGGCAACAATCTAGAGTTGACTCACGGCCTTAATGGAATTAGAAATACAGCAAAAAATAGAATTCAAGAACTGGCAGGTGGTCGTAAAGATTATAAAATAGATTGTTTAGCTGCCGAGTTTAAAGATTGGGAGATAAGTTGGAGGAGCCGAGATGACGTTTGATGAATATTACAAATATTACTTGACATTACATCAAAATAAAACCTGCCGTAGGTTACATATCTTGGGGCAGCTTTTTACAATTATTTTTGCTATTTTGGTCTTTTATAATTGGTATTGGTACCTGATCCCGGTTATCCCATTCGTTGTGTATCCCTTTGCTTGGTCTGGTCACTTCTTTTTTGAGAAGAACATTCCTGCAGCATTTTCAAGGCCCCTGTGGGCAAAGGCATGCGACTGGGTCATGTTTAAGGATGTTTTAACGGGCAAGTTGGAGTTTTAAATGAGAAACCCGAGTATATTGATTACCGGCGGCGCAGGTTACATTGGTTCTGTGTTGTCTGAAAAGCTTTTGTCCCTTGGTTATGCTGTAACCGTACTGGACACGCAGATGTACAATAAGACAAGTTTGATTTCTTGTGTGCGGTACGGAAACAAGTTTAACTTTATCAGAGGTGATGTTAGAAATGAATCCGAACTAAAAAAACTAGTTGATGGCCATGACGTTCTGATTCCGTTGGCTGCTCTTGTTGGGGCACCCTTGTGCGACAAGAACCCAGTAGACGCAGAGTTGATTAATTATAAACATATCAAGAATATGTGCGATTGGAAGTCTAGCCATCAGTGGATAATATACCCAAACTCAAATTCAGGCTATGGTGTCACAGATGGAACTTCAGAGTGCACGGAAGAAAGCCCAATGAGCCCCATTTCTATCTATGGGACTACAAAACTTAGAGCTGAGTATGCGTGCCGAGAGGTTGATAACCATGTGACGCTAAGGTTAGCTACTGTTTTCGGCGCATCCCCTCGCCCACGGTTTGACTTACTAGTAAATAATTTGGTCATGAGGGCAGTGAAAGAAAAAATTATTGTCCTATATGAAAACCAATCAATGAGAAATTACATCCACGTGCAAGACATCGTTAACGCATTTGTGCATTGTATTGTAGACTGGGATATCTGCAAGGATGACACTTATAATGTAGGTAATGATTCAATAAACTGTAATAAGCTCCAACTTGTTCAAAAAATAAACGAACATTCACCAGTAGAGGTTATTAAGGCTGAATATACCAAAGATCCCGATGGTCGCAACTATATTGTATCAAGTGCAAAAATCTATGATACTGGGTATAGTTGCTTTTATAATCTAGACAGGGGCATCGAAGAACTTATTAAGGTTGTGAGCTTGATTGATGAGCCCATTAACGCTAACTATTAAAAAGGTACAAGATGAGAAAGCTAGATGTTTTGTTCGTGCACCCTAATTCTTCAAAAAAAGTATATCAAGGTTTAAGCAATAAATACTCTGCGATAGAACCACCCATATGGGCAGCCTTGTTGGCTAATCACACTAGACAAAAAAACTTTGGAACTAGAATTTTAGACTGTGAGGTTGAAGGGATGACGGCCCCACAAGTAGCTCAAGCCATAGCGGACGTAGACGCCAAACTGACCGTTTTTGTTGTATATGGACAACAACCCTCGGCATCGACACAGAACATGTATGGTGTACATGATGTATTGGAGCTTTTGTCCGAAAGCGACACCAGCACAAAAACTATGTTGGTGGGATTACATCCATCGGCAGTTAGCCGCTTGTGTATGCAGAATGAAAAAACTGATTTTGTATGCCAGGGCGAGGGCCCAAGAACAATCACTGGCTTGTTAAGTATTTCTGATATGAATGATTTAACTCAACTCAAATCGGTCCCTGGTTTGTGGTACCGTGGGGAGGATCATTCTGATATTAGATTTACAAAACCTGCCCCTTTGATCAAGCAAGAAGAACTGCAGGAAGAGTTGCCAGGAATGGCGTGGGATCTATTGCCGATGGACAAATACAGAACTTCAAATTGGCATGCCATGACAAACAATAACGATCCTTCTCCGTTTGCTTCAGTTTACACAAGTCTAGGCTGCCCATTCAAATGTAGCTTTTGTTGTATTAACGCTCCATTTGGTAATAATAATGTGGAAAATTGGGACTATGGCAGAAATAAATTTAGATTCTGGGATCCAGACTATATCATCAAAGAGTTTGATACTATTAGCGAGATGGGGATTAAGAATGTAAAGATAGCAGACGAAATGTTTGTTCTCAATCGAAATCACTTTTTAAAACTGTGCAACAACATTATCGACAGGGGCCATAACTTTAATATTTGGGCATATGCTCGTATTGATACAGTCAAGGAAGAGTACTTGGATACTCTAAAAAGGGCTGGGGTTAACTGGCTAGCCCTAGGAATAGAATCAGGCAATAAAGTTGTAAGAAAGGATGTAGTTAAGGGCAAGTTTACTGAAGTTAATATCCGAGACTTGGTTCTTAAGATTCAGGATGCTGGCATAAGCGTTATAGGTAACTATATTTTTGGACTACCTGAGGATACAAAAGAATCGATGCAAGAGACACTAGATCTAGCTATGGACTTAAATTGTGAATTTGCAAATTTTTACTCTACAATGGCATATCCAGGCTCTAGGTTGTACCTTGATGCACAGAAGGAGGGTTGGGATCTTCCCGATTCATATATTGGATACTCACAGCATGCATACGAAACAAAACCTCTATCCACCAATCACATCTCTGCCGCAGAAGTATTAAGGTTTAGGGACAAGGCTTTTCATGAGTATTATGAGAACGATAATTATCTTAATTTTATAAAAGGTAAGTTTGGTCAGGGTACGTACGATAACATTAAGAATATGACAAAAATAAAACTAAAGAGACAGATTTTAGGTGATTAACATGTTGACAAATTTAACCAAGGAAGATTTAATTGAATATGAAACAGAGATTGCGGCATGCTTTGATGATGCAATAATTCGTGCCCCGGTGCACTTGTACCATGGCAATGAAGAACAAATGATAGCAATCTTTAGAGAACACAATATTTCCAAGGATGATTGGGTTCTTGGGTCCTGGAGGAGCCACTATCAATGTTTGCTGAAAGGAGTGCCAAAAGAAAAACTTAAGAGTGCTATCTTATCTGGTAGGTCCATTTCATTGTGTTTTTCTGAATATAGAGTATTATGTTCCGGTATAGTGACTGGAACAGTTCCCATCGCATTGGGGATTGCTCTTGATATAAAGAGATCTGGCGGCGAGAATCGAGTTTTTTGTTTCATGGGGGACATGACATCTGAGACAGGGATTGCCCATGAGTGTATAAAGTACGCTAGAAATCATGAACTGCCTATTCATTTTATTATTGAGGATAATGGAAAGTCTGTCTGCACAGATACTAGAGCCACATGGGGATGTGAGACTTTAACCTATGAAGACAAGTCAGACAAGTATGTAACATATTACAAATATAAACTTGAAAAATACCCACACGCAGGTGCGGGCAAGAGAGTGCAATTTTAGGAGAAATAATGGGAGCTTATCAGCAAGAACTTAAAAGAGCTATGGATTATCTAGCTGAACAATCGGACACTGTGTTTTTGGGTCAGGCAGTCGCATACAAGGGAACGGCAATGACCACAACACTGGTGGATGTACCAGAGGATAAATTGGTTGAGATGCCTGTAACCGAAGAAATGCAAATGGGTATTACCAATGGGCTTGCAGTTAACGGCAAGGTTCCAATATCAATTTACCCAAGGTGGAATTTTCTTTTACTAGCGATTAATCAGTTGGTTAACCATCTAGATAGGATGCCAACTTTTTCTCACGGCGAATACGCTCCAAAAGTTATAATTCGCACAGGGATTGGCTCAGAGAGACCTTTGAATCCGCAGGCACAGCATGTTGGCGACTTCACAGACGGATTTAAAAGTATTTTGCAAAACATTGAGATCATAAGACTTGAGGAGCCCGAAGACATATATCCTGCTTATTACAAAGCCTACAACAGAACAGATGGCAAAAGCACTTTAATAGTTGAATATGGTGATTATTATGGAGAAAAATAAACTTTTAGTAGTTTATAATATTTGTGGATTTTCCAAGAGGGAACCAGTAGATTGGTACATAGATTGTCTTAACAATATTCTTAATCAGGACTTTGAAGACTATCGCCTTGTTGTTTCTAGCTGTGGGAACAGCATGACAACCATCAAAAAACTTACTAGTACTTTTGGAAATAAGATCTCTTATAACTTTATCCCTGATAGGATAACAGTTAACATGAGTTTTAACCACACGGTTAGAGAGTGTGTACGAGAGTTTGGCGAGTTTGAAGGCTACATGTACATAGACTCTGGAATCAATTTCAGGGACGATAATACAGTGTTACAACAGGCGTATGATTTATACAAATCGGATAACTACGGGATATTAACAATTCAAGCCAGCAACGATAATGGTTTTAAAGGATGGCTTGGTCTGGATGGGTTTGTAGAGAACGAAGACTTTATAATTCCAGTTGGCGCCGCCTGTAATTTACACACTCAGATTTTTTCTAATGAAATTTTTAAAGCATTTGACAGCAAGATCATTCCTGATATTTTTGTTGCATACTGCACAGAATCCGTTTTTTCATTTCTGGCCGCCGCCGTTAACCAAAAATGGGTCATTAAAAAAGATTTAATCTTAGAGCACTTAAAGAGCATTGATGGTGCGACTAGCGGCTTTGACCACACGGGGCCTAAAGGGGATAGTAAAAATAATTTGTTTGGTGGATTGGATATTTACAAAATTTGCGAAGACCCTGAAGCGTACGCCAGCGGCTTTGGATATGAAGAGTGCCAAGGTGTCCTACCTCACAATAAAGAGGCGTACAATGAAGATGGCACTGCAAAGTACCCTGAGCGCCTCAGAGAGTTTATAAGAACTCGAATGTTTCTGGACAATGAGCGCTTTGATTATAGTAAAGTTGTCAATAGGTTTGTTAAGTAATTGGCCCTTTCCAAGCAATATTGAAATTTACAAAAAAAATCATACAACATGAAGCCTCTGGGATCATAGAGGTTGATTTAGATCCTTTTTATGATTCACGTGGCCAAATATGGTCTGTTTATCAAGATAGCGGCCTGTTTCCTAGGTTTGTGGAGGATAAGATTACTATATCTAGCCGTAATGTACTTAGGGGCTTTCACGGGGATAGTGACACTGGCAAGCTTATAGCCTGCTTGAAAGGTAAAATACAATTAGTAGTTGTAGATGCCCGAGCTGCAAGCAATCTGTACGGAGAGACTAGAGAATATTTGATCTCCGATAAAAATCCAAAATTGGTGTATGTACCACCAGGGTTTATTAATGCACACTTATGTTTATCTAAAGACTGTATTTTTTATTATAAATGGACAAAAGAGTATACAGGTCCAGAAAAACAGGTTACAATACGCTGGAATGATCCAGACATAGCTGCTAACTGGAAGACAAGCAATCCAGTATTGTCGCAAAGAGATACTCAAGGCACTAGTTTTAAACTTGTTAAACTGTAACAAAGGTAGTCATGAACAATATAAAATACCCGCTGGCGAAAGAAACAATTAACGAAGAGGATATTGACGCTTTATGTAGTTGGCTCAAATCGTATCCAAGGCTAACTAAGGGCGACCTGACACCACAGGTGGAGGCCGCTTGGGCGGAATACATTGGCACTAAGTATGCGGTGTTCAACAATTCAGGGTCATCGGCAAATTTGCTTATGATTTATGCAGCCATGCGTGCCGGAAGAATTGCAAATAAAAAAATTGCTGTACCGGCAGTTGGCTGGGTCACCACGATTGCCCCTGCGATGCAATTTGGTCTGCAGCCAATCATGGTCAAGACAGATCCAAAAACCTATGGCATCGATTTAGATCATCTTGAAGAGATCTGCAAAACAGATGCCCCAGATGCTGTTATTTTTGTTCAGGTTCTTGGAGTACCACACCATAAAGAGAGATTGTTAAAACTTAAGCAAAAGTATGGGTTCTGCTTGTTAGAAGACGCTTGTGCTGCTTTGGGAGCTGAGTATGCTGATGGGACAAAGGTCGGCGCAATTAGCGATATGTCATCATTTTCTTTCTATTTTGGACACCAGTTGTCCACCATTGAAGGAGGCATGGTAAACACAAGTGATAAAGAACTATATGATCTTTTAGTAATGTTGCGAAGTCACGGATGGGGCAAAGACCTAGACGCCGACACATATGATGCGCTAATTGAACAACATGGTATTGATGATTTCCACAAACCTTTTACATTTTTTGTCCCTGGGTTTAACCTTAGATCAACAGACCTGCAAGCGTTTATAGGTCTAAGACAAGTAAGGAAAGCAGATTGGGTATCAAAAAGACGCAACGAAAATCATTTAAGATACGCAGAGAATTTAAAAGGCCATGTCGAGTATCAAGATTGGGGCGAAGATTTCCCAGTTTCAATTTCATTTGGTGCTCTTGCTAGAGACAATCAACATCGAAGAAAAATTGTTTCAAACCTAGTGAAAAACGGGATTGAGACCAGGACATATAGCGCCGGCAACCTCGGTCGCCATCCTTTTTGGGTTGAAGAATATGGGGTCTTTGAGGATGAGGTGTCTGATAAAATACACGTCCAGGGATTCTTTTTGCCAAATTACCCAGAGTTAACCTTAGAGGAGGTTGACTACATTAGTAGTGTTGTAATTGAGTCATGTTAGTTCTGGTTGTTGGTGAAAGCTGCCTAGATGTTTTTAATTATGGTGCCTGTGGTCGCTTGTGTCCCGAGGCCCCCGTGCCAGTTTTTAACTCTATCAGTAGAGTAGAAAATTTGGGTATGTGCTACAATGTATACAATAACCTTGTATCGTTGGGGGTCAACTGTAATATCCTAACAAACAAGAATTATAGAAAAATATCAAAAACTAGATTTATTGATGAGGCCTCCAATCATATGTTTATGAGACTGGACGAGAATGATTCTTGTTATGGTCGTTGTCGAGTTAAAAAAATTAATTTCTCTTTGTATGATGCCATTGTTATATCTGATTACAACAAGGGGTACCTCACTACAAAGGACATACAGTATATTGGCGATCATCATGATTTGGTGTTTTTGGATACAAAAAAGATTTTGGGACCATGGGCAAACAATATGACATATATTAAGATTAACCTGAGCGAGTACTTGTTAACAAAGAAAGAGATAGATGAGAGTTTAGAAGATAAGCTTGTGATTACTCGTGGTCCCGAGGGTGCTGAGCACAAAGGAGTGATCTATCCTGTGCCAAAGGTCAGCATAAGAGATGTATCAGGCGCAGGCGACACTTTCCTTGCCGGAATGGTGTCAAAATACTTAGATTCTAAGAGCATAGAGCAATCGATTCAATTTGGTAACGAATGTGCCACCAGCGTGGTACAAACGAGGGGAGTTTCCTGTGTTTGAAAAGAAAAAATTATACGTATACCCAGAGGCAAAACCTCACATACATGATTTAAACTTAGGCGGAACAACAGAGAGTCTTATTGATACTGTGCCGATGAGTCGAGCTGGTATAGAAAAACATTTTATTTTAACCGGTCCCGAAGATGCAGATTATTTTTATATGGGCCAATTTGCCCAAGATAGCTTTGACATAACAAAAAAATCTGCATCAAATTTTCGATACTTTAAAGGCAATGAACATAGGCACATATGTGATCTTGAAGGCGAAGGAGGCTTTGAATATTCAAGCAGACCACCGATTCCTGGGTGGCTCCTTGGGTCAAAGATTACTGCAAATGGAATACCAAAGACTTATAAAAATACTCAAAACTTATTCACTAGGCTCACCTTCTCTCAGCTACTGATTGATATTGCGAGAAATGGAGATGAGGAATTTGAGATACCTGGTGAAATAAGCTATGGTCTTCGGTGCTATCTAAATCATAAAATTAGAGCTGCAACTGTGCATGCATTACATAATTCTGAGTTTAAAAAAGAACTACACATTAACAGAAAGTGGCTAGGAATGGTGCCGCTTGGTACCACTAGCATGCATGATAAGTTTATTCAAACTATGAGTGATAATTTAATTTCACTCTGCCCCAGGGGTTCTGGCATAGACAGCGTCAGATTGTATGAGACTTGCTATTACAGTAGGGTCCCGGTGTTAATTTCTGATCAAGATTATTATTTGCTGGGCGAAGATAACTATGATACTGATTTTTGCTTTAGGATATGCACTGATAATTGCGATCCTTTTTACATAAAAGAGGAGCTAGGCAAGATATATAACACGCCATTGGGCGAGCTAAAAGAGCGGGCCTTGCTTGCTAAGAAGTATTTTAATGAAGAGATAAAGAGATACTTTGAAGACCCAACGCTGTATTTTTTACAGTGGGTTGAGAGAGGTAATGGTGAGTGAAGAAAGTACAAATATATTCAACCCTCAGGCAAAAATTTTAGCAAACGCAGATCGTGCCTTGCAACATATTGAGACCGGATACACGCCACCCGTATTAATAGAGGTTGACCCCAGTAACGCTTGCAATCATGCGTGTGATTTTTGTTTATCATCGTATATACATTTTGACAAGTATAAAGGGTCAGAGACATTTTCTAGAGCACTAATGCCTAGGGATA
>Ga0080013_1001270_pt1 | contig 34003 bp, 59 predicted proteins | sample ETNvirenome_6_85_FD_69236 | JGI IMG/M metagenome (GOLD analysis project Ga0080013, IMG submission 69236) | Marine viral communities from the Pacific Ocean - ETNP_6_85 (SPADES assembly) (version 2) | ecosystem: Environmental > Aquatic > Marine > Oceanic | place: Pacific Ocean | collected 2013-06-19
GGGGAGATAGGGGGAGATAGGGGGCGATACGGGGGGAGATAAGGGGCGATACGGGGGGAGATAAGGGGCGATACGGGGGGAGATAAGGGGCGATACGGGGGGAGATAAGGGGCGATCAGTAACATCTCTACTTTCTATCTACTTCCCAAAAAACACAAAAAGATAAGATTTTGACTTTATAAACGCGTTATTTTTGTGTTCCTACTTTCCATTCACTTTCTTTTTGAAAAATTTGCTATAGGGAGCCTCCAAAAAACTGTGTCCAACTTTACCCAACTGTCCACAACTCGACGCAACTTGACGTTTCTGTAGTACAACTCCATAACCACGCCGTATCTTTATCAAAGTGTTGCTTTGGAAACTTTAATTTTTTTAACTGCTACTGTGTGTGAATAGGTATGATTATAAAATGATAAGGCTTTGGTAACGGAATGAGTAAGCTAACTGCAAAAAAAATATTTGACACCTACTGGCGTGGCCAGTGTTTTTCAACTTTCTATATTTACATAGACAAAAATAATAAAAAAAAGTAAAGATTTTTCTTGACACAAACCGAAGTATCTTTTATTGTAGGGAAAAGTTAATTTTTATTAAGGTGTAAATGATGGCCAATTTGTACATAAAAGACGAAGCAAAAGAAAAACTGGACAAGCTCACAGAAGCCGAGGAACGCACAATATCAACAGAGTTAGGATTTCTTATAAACAAAAGATACGATGAGTTGTTTGGTGAAAAAGCAGCACAAATAAACCCCCTTTCTTAAAGTTGTAGTATGGGCAGGGCGGCAACCTCCTCCGCCGCCTTGCCTCTTGAAAAGTTAATTATCGCGACGTGGAGAAGTGGTATCTCGGATGGCTCATAACCATCAGGTCGCAGGTTCGACTCCTGCCGTCGCTATTTGGGTCCGACACCTTTGTGGTGGTATAGGTTAAACCGCTTAAATTTATGCTTATGCACTTTTTTAGTGTTATCTGCATAAATGTTATCTGCATAAATAAATCATAAAAAAAGTGCATGAAAGGACATGAGAAAAATGAGTTTAAAAACGGCAGAGATTTTCGAGCGGATAGCAAAGCACTTTCGTAAACAGTTCAAATTGATACAAGACGATTATGATTATTTCTCCCCAAAGAGCAATTTGGTCATGAAAGAGGCATACCAGAAGCGAGCATATAATCATCTATCAGCTCTCATCAATACTCTTGATAGTTTTAAGAATGAATTATCTAATGCTTGTGACGGCAATTTACCAAAGGAGTATATCGAATATCAGCGATGTTTTTGTGATTGGTTTGAGGAGTTACTAGAACGAAACGACGATGGCGGCGGCTTTTATGCTTTCGACCAACTCGACGAGGCAAGCAAAGAATATTTCAGTAGAGCATCGGACATGATATTTTCTTACCTTGAAAATGTGAAAATAGTGCTTTTAAGTAAAGCACCTATGAATAATAGCAAAGAACTTAATCAATGGGAAGCGTTAGGTTTTCCGAAGTTTATCAGCAACCTCTTTGAATGATAAATGTCTCATGAAAAGTAAAATAAGGAGACTTTCACAATGAAACTTATAAGAAGCATATTTTGGAACGCAACGACAGTCGGCATTTTAGTCGGTTGTGGTTTTTTTGCGGGAATACGTTCCGTAAACGTAAATCAGAAAGTTTTAGACATTTCTCACATTCTTTCTGTTCGTGAGATACAGCGCAAACTTTGCGAACAAGGATACCCCGTAACGATAGACAACATCTACGGACCCGAAACGGTCAAAGCTTTTGACAGATGGTATTGCGATAAAGATGCAGAACGATATTTCGCTGAGATAGGGTGGAATCAATAATGGACGGTACATACGGAACAGCCCAAAAGATACACGAAAACTCCCGCAAGTCTTACAGGGAGAACGAAGAAAGTGGAAAGGGTAAAACTTATAGACAACAAATTGTACGGCTACTTAAAGAAACAGGGGAATCTCTAACCGACAGAGAAATACAAGAAAGGTTGGGCGTGAAAGAAAAAAGCAATATCCAACCCGAAGTAACAAGGCTTAGACAAAAAGGTATCATTAAAGAAGCGGGCAAAACCAAATGCCCCGTAACTAATAAAACGGTTAGGGTAGTATATATCAATACAGAGTTCACAGAAACATTATTTTAGGAGACTTTCACAGTGGAGTGTTATACCTGTTTTTCGGTGATTACGGGCGACAATAAAGAAGTTTATTGCGACGAATGTGGCCGGTCGGGTTGCTTAAAATGTATGCCTTTCGATGACAATTACCATAGAAATTTTTGTCCGCCCGAAATTGAAAACCACAGTTCAAATACCTGCTTAGAAAACTACACCCTTATAGCGGTGCTAAAAAAAATCAAAACAATAAATGATATAACCGAACTTGAACTTGATGAACTGTTGGTGTTGGCGAAAGAGTACGGCGTTGACGCTGATACAAGCCAATGGCTTGACGATGACTACCCCGATAAAACGGACGAATTAGCGGTTACTTGTATGTTGAAATATGAAAAGTTATTGTGCAAAGCAAGAGAGGATACAGAATGAATCCAATAATACATACTTGTGAACAGGGTTCGGACGAATGGTTTGACGCCAAGAGGGGCAAGGTTGGTGCTTCTCGGTTCAAAGATGTCCTGAATAAAAAAACAGGACGCGGATTGTATATGCGGAGGTTGGCGGGCGAGATAATAACAGGCGAAAACGCCCCCGCATTTAGCAATGACTTTATGGATGAGGGGGTCGAAAAAGAGGCGGCTGCCAGGCGAACTTACGAAACGGTAAAGAACTGCACGGTAGAGCAAATAGGATTTTATCAAATAAGCGATTATGTTGGGGTTAGCCCCGATGGTTTGATTGGCGATGATGGGGACTTGGAGATTAAATCCCCAGTAGCATCTACGCACATTAAATATATCTTAAATAACAAATTGCCGTCAGAGTATAGGGCGCAGGTACAAGGCAGACTATGGGCAGAGAATAGGCAATGGTGCGACTTTGTGAGTTATATGCCGGAAATGAAATCCAAACCATTTCATTGCATTAGAATTTTCAGAGACGAGGAGTATATCAAGAACCTGGAAAAAGAAATCAAGAAGTTTGTCGGGGAATTAAAAGGAATTATCGAAAAGATAGCCGTACCATTTTGAGGTGAGTTATGACAGATAAAGAAATAATAGCATACGAAAAAGGCTGGAACGACGCATTAGCAACGCTAACAGTAAACATAGGAAATATCAAGCCGGTGTTTACCGACAATAACGATTACCGAAAGGGGTTGTTTGATATGGCTAATGGGATACAAAAAATAATCAACGAACATAAACAGAAAGAATTTTAGCAACAAAAAAAGGAGATAATTATGGCAGATGAAAATAAAAATCTAACGCTGTGGAACAAGTTAAAACAGCCGCCCAAAGAGGTACTTAAAAAAATCACAGGCGGGCGATTAAAAAACTTTACAGACATTAACCCCCAATGGCGGCTAAAAGTTATGACCGAGCAGTTTGGCAAAATCGGCCAGGGGTGGAAATATGACATCGTTGAAAGATGGAGTGAAATTTTTGAGGAGCAGGTTGCTTGCTTTGTGAGAATAAACCTTTTCTATAAAACAAACCCTGACGACATAACACCAGTTTGGAGTGAGCCTATTGAGGGTATCGGTGGCAGTATGCTTGCGGCAAAAGAAAAGGCGGGTATTTATGTATCCGCTGAGGGTTACAAAATGGCACTAACTGATGCTTTGGGCGTTGCGATGAAACAATTAGGTGTGGCTGCTGATATTTATATGGGTTTCTACGATGGTTCAAAATACCAAGAAAGCCCCGACCTTAAAGACGCGAGCCAAATCACCGACAAGGAAATGGAAGTAATCAATATGGTCTTTGAAAAACTTATAGATTTTGCTGCCGAAAAAGATTTGACCGTTGATATAGACAAACTCAAGGGTTTTCTTTACTCCCTCAAGGGTAAGTACCCAGACGACAAATCAAAGGTTGGCGTAATCGCAGGCTATATAGTGAACCAGGGAATTGAAAAGATCTGTAATTAAGGATAGGCGAGGAATAAATGAGTAAACAAAGCGATAGAAGAAACCGAATAATGGACAACATACAAAAACAACTCGACGACCTCATATATAAGGGCTACTCCGATAGTTGCCGGATTTGTGGTGTAATGAAAAGTTGTAAAGACTGTAAGTGGTGGGAGCAAGATGGGGATGAAGAAGATAGGCACGGACGATTTTTGGGGTGGTGCCATCGGTCCCCGCCCTTTCTAAAACCGCTTATATGGGATGGGCGAGGAGTTAATAGGTGGCCTGCAACTCCTGAGAGTGATTGGTGTGGTGAGTTCACACAAAAGAAATCTCCCAGCCCTATAATTCTACAAGATATTGGCGGGTTAAGCGTAAGAGCAAAAAGGACATTTAGAAGATTAGGAGTAACTACTCTGGTAGAGCTAAGGGATGCTCTGGCAAAAAACGATCAAATCCTATATTGTACTCCGAACTGTGGCCGAGCAACTATCCAAGAAATAACAAGTTGGCTGGAGGCCAAAAATGGCAACATACCAAGTCATTGATATAGTAAACGATGAGCCGACCTTTGAAACTCCGCTTGCAGAGATATTATCTAAACTCAAACGCAAGGGCGCAATCAAAACTTTATCCCCCCTGGAATATCACACCGACCAACAGCGAAAATGGTATAAGGGTGTGTGCCTTACAGGACTTCACGATTGGAACGGCGACACAAAAGACGAATGGGATTTGCGCCTAAAAGCCTTATGTAACGGCAACGAGCTACTCAAAAAAGAAACGATAACACTTGGGCCGGGAACGACCTGCGTGCGCCTTACAATAATAGGTGTCGGCAAAAAGAATATGACCCAATTTATAGAGAACATTTTATCAAAAGCCCTTGAAATGGATTGGCCGGTAACACCCCCGGATGAAGAATTGAGAAAAGAATAAAAAAAAGAAAGGATGTTGTATTATGAAAGTAAAACTAACATTTACAGAACCGATTTTAGGCACGCTGTCAGGCAACAAGGAGCTTGCAAAGGTAGCGCAAAGTTCGGCAAAGGCGTTGTAAGGCAAAGCAAAGCAAGGGTAACGCGCGGCAAAGTACTGTTTAGCAATAAAGGAATAAAAATGGCAACCAAAGAACAATTAGAAGAAGCAATTAAACTTATTAAGCCGTCTTACGATTGGATGGTAGGCGGTATTAAGTTTAGATTTGATTGCGGTGAGAACGAGGGAAATTACTCTGACGAACTCGTTAAAGCAATAGCAGGGCAGGAACTAATTAACGAAATTATAGGAGAATAATGAACATCGGGCTAATTGACATAGAACCTAAAATTATAAATACAGCTTATCTGCAGATAAGCGAGTATCACAAGCAACGTGGGGATACCGTTGAGTGGTGGATCCCTTTGGCTGATGGAGAATTTGACCACGTTTATTGTAGCAGTATATTTGACTACACAAATAAATCAGAAGTGCCGAAACGGGCTATTTGTGGGGGAACGGGGTTTGATGTCAATAGCCGATTATCACAAGAAATAGAAAAATGCGAATATGATTATTCCTTATACCCCGATTGCGATTTTTCTATTGTCTGGTTTTCAAGGGGTTGTATTCGCAAGTGTCCGTATTGTGTCGTGTGGGAAAAAGAGGGGAGCATAAAACCCGTCAAACCCAAAAAACTCAACCCGAAAGGCAAATATGTCATAGTCCAAGACAACAATTTCTTCGCAAGCCCAAAATGGCAATCAGCAATAGTTGATTTGACTGTTTGGGGTTTACCTGTGTCTTTCAATGGTGGGGTTGACGCGAGAATAATCACCAAGGAACAGTGTAGGGCGTTGGAAGATATAAAATTACATAAGCAAATTTATATAGCGTGGGACAACCCCAAAGATGATTTAGTCCCTCAATTAGAACTAATCATCCGGTATATTAAACCATATAAATTGGCTTGCTATGTGCTTATCGGCTACAGGTCAACGCCAGAACAAGATTTATACAGGGTCGAAACATTGAGGGATTTAGGGGTTAGCCCTTTTGCGATGCCGTACAATAAAAAAGATGAATACCAGAGAAATTTCGCAAGGTGGGTAAATCATAAAGCAATTTTTAAAAGCGTTAATTGGGAAGAATATAAAAAGAACTAAAGGAGGCGAATAATGTATTGCAAACACTCAAAAGATGAACCCAAAAAATGCTCGGCGGTACAACTCCGCCGACTAAATAAGGGTAGCGAAAAGAGGGTGCAAGTGTGTGATATTTACGATGAACCAATTAAAAAATTAAAGAAATGCCCGTTACAGTAAAGGAGAATGAAAAATGAAAAACAAAAGACTTTTCTGTTTAGACCCTTTGACAAAGAATCTAACTATCAGATTTTATGACCGCTACGTCGAGGAAAGCATTGAACGAGGGTGTAGGATTGATGACTTTGTAACCTTTTATAGCAAGTTGGTTTTAAAGGGTTTGATTGAGTATGACATACAACTGGCGACGTTAAAAGAGGGCGAAGATGATAGGATTAGTGCGTTAGATTTTCTTTACAGGCTTACGGTATCACAACAAAGCACATTAGCAAAAACAAAAAAAGCGGAGTTGGCTGATACTATTACAAAGCAGGTACAAGAAAGCGGAATAATTTACAGGCTCGAAAAAACAAAAACCATTATTAAAGGAGAACAAGAATGAGTGAGTACCCAAATTCAGGAGCATTGTTCAAGAATGACCGAAAAGAAAAACCAAATCACCCCGATTACACTGGTTCTGCTGAAATAGAAGATGTGGACTATTGGCTATCAGCCTGGATTAAAGATGGCAAAAAAGGAAAGTTTATGAGCCTGTCTTTTAAGCCAAAAGAAGATGTTGACCAATCGCCGGATGATGACCCGAACTCTAATCCGTTCTGATATTTTTTATTTAACCCTTTACATTAAGCATCGGCAAAAGCATTTGTAATATTTTGAGAGGATAAAAATGTGGATAATACCGAAGAATTTAGATGCATCAGTTTCTGCACAGGATATGGTGGGATCGAACTCGGACTTAGAGAAGTTCTCCCACATCTGCGCACAGTCGCTGCTTGTGAGATCGAAATGTTTGCGGTCGCGAACCTTTGTCAAAAGATGGAATCAGGGTCATTGGAGCCGTTTCCTATTTGGACGAACCTTAAAACATTCCCGGCAGAACGATTTCGAGATAAAATACACCTTGTTACTGGCGGGTATCCCTGCCAGCCTTTCAGTATCGCAGGCAAAAGAAAAGGAACAGATGACCCTCGACACCTTTGGCGTTATATTGCAGAACACATTGAGACAATTAGACCTGTTTGGTGCTTCTTTGAAAATGTCGCCGGACACCTTACCATTGGATTCGCCGAAGTTTATAGAAGCCTACGAAATATGGGTTACCAGGTTGAGGCAGGACTCTTTACGGCGTCAGAGGTTGGCGCACCGCACAAACGACAACGACTCTTTATATTGGCTTACTCCTGCGACCGTACAAGCCGACAGGGACGAAAAGGGGATGCAGAAAAGAATCGAGTACAGGAAGTCAATCGGCAGGAAGTATGTGGAGGGAACCCTGAACGAGCAAGTGAACAACTGGCCGACAATACGAACGAGCGAGTACAAGGGTTGCGGACCAAAGGGAAGCAAGAGCCACAAGCACATGAAAGACAGGCATTATCTTTGTGCAGTTGTGGAAGATGGCCAGCCCGACCAGGACAGCCCCAATACGAATGGGAAGAGCCGAGGACAGTTGAATCCGGCATGGGTTAGTCAGCTTATGGGACTGCCCGTGGGTTGGACGAATATATATATGAAAGGAGAAATTGATGCAGACAATAAAATTACCCCCTGTGGAAAAGGAATGTGTTTATTGTGGCAAGACCCTGATTCGGAAGAGATACGGAGGACAATTAGAAAATTACAAGGTGTTTCTTCGGCGGATACATTGCGATTGGAATTGCTACAAATTGAACAAAATAATCAAATCACCAAGCAAGGAAACTCGCCGGAAAAGGGCAAGAGTAATACTAATGATAAAGTGCAACCGATGCCCTGCGACAACAACCCTGCAACGCCACCACCCAGATATTGCCAACTCAGACGATGTGGAAGTTCTATGCCAGAAATGCCACGCACAATTACATATTGCAAATGGCACTTGGGCAAGAATGAAAAAAAAGGTAGTTTAAGGGTGGACGAACTTCGGCTCTTGGGCAACGGAGTTGTCCCACAATGTGCAGCAATAGCATTTGTGGAGTTAATGAAAAAATTTAATTCTTGACATTTAACACGAAAAGAGGTATAATGCCAAGTATGCTTAAAGATGTACGACAAACAAACTCAAATAATATGGACTCTACGGTAGGTTCACGCCCTAAGCGCGCATCTTTAAGCAGCCGTAGAGTCTTTTCTGTGGGTGATATAATGGCAAAGCAATGCTTTAAGTGCGAACATAAAAAAAAAGCAAGCTAATAAGGATTAAATAAATGGCAGGGAAACCAGTAAATACTATTATTCAAGGCGATGCAGAAACGGTTATGAAAACTTGGCCTGATGGCAAAACTGATTCGTGGGTTTTTAACCGGCTACGCGAAATGAAAAAATACCAAATAATTTACGCTGACCCGCCGTGGGAATATGACAACGAGAGAAACCATGACCCTAAAGATGGTGGAATGACATATCCGACATTATCACAAGATGATTTGAAAATGTTGCCTGTCGGGAACATATCCGATAAAGATTGCGCATTGGCTTTATGGGCAACAATGCCCAAATTGAGAGAGGCTATTGAAGTAATTGATGCTTGGGGGTTTCAGTATATAACCTGCTTGTTTACGTGGGTAAAACTAAATCCTAATGGCGAGGGTATATATTCTGGTCTTGGTCATTGGGTTAATGGTAACGCAGAATTATGTTTGTTTGGTAAAAAAGGACACCCAAAACGATACAGTAAAAATGTTAAGCAGATACAAATGCACCCGATAGCGAACCACTCTAAGAAACCCGCTGTAATCCGAGATGTAATTATAAAACTTTTTGGCAATTTGCCAAGAATAGAACTGTTCGCCCGAAAACCTAACTTGTTGTTTGACGCTGAAAGTTATGACGGTTGGGACGTATGGGGAAACGAAGTTGAAAGTGATATTTATTTAGGACAATAAAAAAATGAAAATAACAAAAGAACCAAAGGCGATACAGGACGGCGTAAATATTTTTTGTGGGTACAGCGAACTGGTTGACATTGAACGTTTAATACCAAACCCACGCAACCCGAACATAAAAAAATAGCAAGCTAATAAGGATTAAATAAATGGCTTTGAGAAGAATGTTGTCTAGAAGAATATCACAATCTAAGAAAGTCAACAAATTATCGTTGAAAGCACAGATTGTTTGGACTTGGACGATACCCTGGTTGGACGATTACGGCTGTTACACCGGCGACCCGGAAGATATAAAAACCGAGGTGTTCCCGAAGAATAAAAAAATTACAACAGGGGTTATTAGAGAGGCGTTAGAAGAACTTGTTGCGTGCGACCTGGTAAAACTTTATTCAGAGAATGGTGAGATTTATCAATATTATGTGGGATTTAATGATTTTCAGACATTTAGGGCGGACAGGACAAAACAAGCAGGATACCCTCAATATCAGCCTGAAAAAGCGGTTAGGTATCCCACTGACATACCAACGACAACCAACGACACCCATAATATAAGTAAAGTTAATATAAGTAAATCTAACTTAATACAATCTAACACAAAAGAAAGATATAGTCCGAACTCTAACGAGATTCGGCTGTCTGAATTATTATTTTCTTTAATCTCTGAAAGAAAACCAGACTACAAAAAACCTAACATACAAAATTGGGCGGTTCATATTGACAGAATGATAAGGCTTGATAATCGAAAAGTTGAGAATATCGAAAAGGTTATCCGGTGGTGTCAAACCGCCATTGGTAGCGGTAAATGGAAAGGTTGGCAAAATATCATACTTTCGACAGAAAAACTAAGAGAGCAATTCGACAAACTTGAAATGGCAATGGTTTTCGAGCCTCCTCTGCAACCAGTTGAGCGAGGCAAAGACGGCCTCACAGCCAAAGAGAGATATTTAAAAGAGCAAGGGGTTAAACTATGAAGCTACCGACATCAATACCATCAGAGGCGGCGGTTTTAGGTTCGATGATAATTGACCCTAACTGCGTAAACGATGTAGCGGAAATTTTAACGGTGGATTCATTTTTTGACTGTAACCATCGAGTAGTATTTAAAGCTATTATTGATATTCACACGGATAATATCGACGGTGCTTTGGTTGACGGTGTAATTATCAGGGAGCGATTAAATAAACAAGGCAAGATTAAGGGCGATAGTGTAACGATTTTGAGTCGTCTAGCCGAAGCTGTGCCAAGTTCCGCTAATGCGATTCACTATGCAAAGATAGTTAAGCAGCGTCAACTCGAAAGAGATTTAATAAGCAGCACAGAGGGGGCTATTAAGGTTATAAATGATTCAACGATTGATTTTGAGGATAAGCGGGAAGCGATTGAGCAGTTAGCTTTAGAGGTTGACCAAGACAAAAACGGTGAGGCTGTTCACATTAAAGACATAGCCGTTGATGCTTTTTCTAAACAGTTAGATAAATCCGATGGCAAATTTCTAGAAGATGGTATAAAGACAGGATTTTACGAACTCGATGATTTGACGGGCGGATTGTTCGAGGGCGATATAGTAATTATTGCAGCCCGACCAGGGTTGGGGAAAACATCTATCGCTATGAATATGGCATCATACATGGCCGATAGAAAAAATATAGCGTTCTTCTCGATGGAAATGACAGGACTTTCGCTGGCTCAAAGACTGATGAGCACAGAGTCGAAAGTTCCATTATATCGTATGCGAACCGGCAGACTGTCAAGCGACGACTTGGCCGAGATAGGGCTTTCGGCTGACAGGCTGAAAAAGAAAAATCTATGGGTAGATAGCACGGCGACCTTAACACCTGCGACTTTGACAACGAAAATTCTGCGTATGAAAAAGCGGTATAACATCGACTGTGCTTTTGTGGATTATTTACAGTTGATGCACTTGGGCAAAAAGATAGAGTCAAGACAGCAGGAAATAACCGCAATCACAAGACAGCTAAAAGCATTGGCAATACGTGCAAATATACCGATTGTAATTTTATCGCAACTAAGCAGGGCGTGTGAACAAAGGACAAACCATCGTCCAAAACTTTCGGACCTGCGGGAATCGGGGGCAATCGAGCAGGATGCGAGTGTGGTTTTGCTTTTACACCGAGATGATTATTACAGAAAACAGAGCGATAACAAAAGCGAGGATGATGGCAAAGCTGTATGCATTGTAGCGAAAAACAGGCAGGGTGCTTGTGGCGATGTCAATTTAGTGTGGATTTCAGAGTTCTTCTATTTTAGCAATTAGAAACGGGAAGAAGTGAATGGCTAAGAAGTTAAACAACCCGGACAAAGCAAAGGCGTGGAATGCTTTTAGTAAATACATTAGGGTTAAGCGGTGCCTGGAAACTATGGGCGTGCCGTTTGTGGGCGTGTGTATCACTTGTGATAGACGCAGGCATATAGAATATCTCGATGCGGGACATTGTTTTCCAGGGAGAAGCAATCTTGTTTTGCTGACGGAAAAATTTGTATTTGCTCAATGCCGAGAGTGCAATCAGGTATATCACGGTAAACCCAAAAAGTTTGAGAAAAAGATGGTTAAAAAATACGGTGCGGAGTTCGTAGAAAAGTGGAAATATAAACTCAAAAGGGCTGTTCCCGATTGTGCGATAGATTGGATTTTTCGGGAGAAGTTATACAAGATGAAACTGGAAAAGGCTATGCACGCTCACGGCTACAAAACTTATAGTGAATTATTAAGGCAAGGAAGATAAAATAGGGATGTTGACCTGCCCGCACGCTGGGACATAAAAAAAAGGAAAGGAGACACAAATGGTTGGTTACTATAAAACAACAGAGCAACTTAAACAAACCCTGTTAAAGGCGGTAGAGTTGACAGAAAGGGAAATTGAGGAAGTTGATGATGTTGAAGAAAAACAGAGACTTCAAGATGATATTCGCAGAGTAAAAAATAAAGTCCATAAACTAAAGGAGATATGGAAATGAAATGGTATGCAATTTTAATTTTAGTGTTATTGGCGGGCTGTGCGGTGGTAAGAATCGAAACGCCGGATGTAAAAGTTAAGGCGGTTAGTTTTCTTAAAGACATCGACTTGAGTGAGTTTCACCTTGATGCCAACAATGTAACGCTTTGGCTGACGGATTACGGCGGCGTAGCCAAGAACGGCACTTTTGTATTTGACCCTGTGACAAAAGAATTTCGGTTTATAACCACAAGTGGAGACTAAGAAGTTGAAAGTACAGAAATGGCAAAAGCTAAATTTAAAGAGTATGGACTTAATTTTATGTTCGGGCAAGGCGGGGCTGTCAAAGCACATCCAGAGGTTCCAACGGCTGACAGGTGCGCCTAAAGACGCAGCCAAACTAAGCCATGTCGGGGGAATAGACAAAGTTGCTTTAAACGCGCCCTTACAGTTGCAAGAATCCACGACGTTAAATAAATTTGCTGGCAAAAAAGGCGTACAGAGAAACGACTTTGGGTTATGGCTTGACAATTACGGGGGCAGAGTGTGGGCGAGGCAGTTGGACTTTAAGCGAACCAAAAAATTTCTTAGGAAAGACAAAGAGTTTTGGGAGTTGCATAAAGACGACCTTTACGAAAATGGGATTATGGGCGGGCTTGAACTATTCTTGTGCGGGTTACGCTTAGACAGGATCATTCGCAAAGTCGCGACTAATTACAATCCCTTAAAAACCAAGAACCCACATTGCACCGAACTGGTGGCCGAGCGATTAAAATATCACGGCCTACTTTCTGAAAACGCAGCGTCAAATCGGCTGCCGCCCTGGGTTTGGTTTCCTTGCGAAATTGACAAAGTTCTTTCAATTCCTGTCGGACCGGCGATAAGGATAAAATAATGCACCAACACCGGCTATTTAATCAGTTGCACGCAAGTACATATATGGAGTTAAAAAAGAATAGGAGAATGCCCGAAATGAACCGATGCGCAGTACCAAAGTGCAAAAAGAACGGCGACTACATAACCTGGCTCGGCCATAATATATGCGAAATACACTTCAATAGGCATTGTAACGAACTGCATAGGTTCAATCTATACAAAGCATTAGGGATTACAAAGGAGGTAGCGACCGAGGCGATGGTAACAAAAACTTAATTTTAGGCGGTGGCGAATGTCCATTCAAACAAGATAAAAAAACTATTTCTTGAGTGGAGTTTCATCAAGAATCAACAAAAAAGATTGGCTTGTAATGCCGATGTCGCCGCCTGTTTCGTATCTGTTCAAACTATTCTGGGGGCAAGAGTTTTTCTAAGCTTCAAAAATATTATCGGTTTGATTTAAAAAACGCTTGTGCAAACGCAGGCGAACAAATCGATCTGCGTTCTTTTCGGGTCAGATGTTCGTTACCCTCGTAATGAATCTCCTTGGTCAGGAGTTTGTCGAACTTCGGCTTGCTACACTTCTGCAATAAGGGGGGGAGTTTCGGGGGGATATTAAAGTTTCCCCAAAGGGCTGTTTGTTTTCTGTAGTCATCGCCATACTCGTATGGTTGGTAGGTCGCAACTGGTCTTCCTAAGAACTGATACAAAAATCCTTTGGCGGGATTTTCGATAGCCCAAAATTTCAAGGTAGTCAATTTGCTATTTGGATTCGGCAGCCGATATTGGCATTCCCAGATTATACGCAGGCAATGCCTAACCAAAAACATTCCTTGCTCCAAATCTCTGGGAACTTTGGCGTTCGTCCTGCACCAGGATAACATCGTGCATACAGGATTGGCTATAATGCCATAAACATTCGGGGGCGGATGGTAATTCTCAACCCCGATATCCTTACCGATGAGTCGTACATCGTAACCCGCATCTGCGTACGGCTGAGAATCCGTTCCCATATCCGCACACAGATGTAAAATGATTTTGCTATTCATTTTTCCCATTCCTTAAATAAAAGTTAAAGTGGATACCATTCTTCACGATTTTCGCTGTTTGTGTGGCCACAGAATATTACAGCATAAACTTCTTCGCCGTTAAAGCCACATTCTTGGCAAGTATAAGGGTAATGTATTGACTCATCTTTCGGCTCATTTGCTCCATTAATCCTGTATTCTTCGCTGTACTCTAAATCATTTGACCCACATTTTGGGCAGTAGGCCAGCTTGCTCTCAATTTTAGTTTCCATTTTCTTACCCTTTCAATAAAAATATAGTTTCAGTTAAACACAAAGCGGAGGATGGGAATCGAACCCATCCACCCTCACCGCATCCGCTACCACTCTTCGCCATACTTAAAACCTTTACACGCATCATCACCCATGCCGTGATTCTCACAAGCTATATCACTACAGTTGCTACAATGCGGGTCAGAACCCTTTCTCAGTAACCATTCGACATATCCAACCGATAGATATGTCAACCAATGTTCAATCTTTTTCGTCTGCGCATGGTTGGCAGGGATGATTACCTCCATCCTATCCGCAGAACCCTTAACCAAATTTGCTTGTAAAATTGTCATTCTTACCACCTTTCTTCATTTTTTCACCTTTTGTCAATTTAGGCAAGCATCAGAATTACGCACAATGGACGAACTCGATGCGAGCCATACATAACTGCCCTGTTTTAGCTTGAACAAATTCCTCCAATCATAATATAGCTTTTGCCCTTTTCCTTGAATTTGACAACTCTGGCGCACTCCCACTTCTCAGCGTTCTCGTCAATCCAATCGTAAGCATCCCTGCGAGCTTCGACCTCACCAACTGTTCCACCTACACCTGCGCACATCCCGATTGTTCCACTATAGGAATGTCCGTTCTCGTATCGGTCGGACTCTTGGTCGGCTACAAATTGTTCCTTTGCCTTTTTTACATCGTCCATCTTATAAATTCTACAATCCATGCACGCGCCCATAATTCTGCCCTGTCAATAAAAAAGTAACCATAAAACACAACCCCACCTAAACCAACGATGGCGCAAGCACAAGGTTATATAGCCAAAATATAGTTCTAAGATGTTCATTAAATCTCCTCGATAGCATCCTCAATCGTATCGCCAATTATATCATCTGGCATTGTTCCATCAAATCCACTTGCAATGTCAGTAGCGATAATCAACTCATCCAACTTTGCACCCAACTTCACTTCCCGTTCTGTTCTTTGCGATGCGGATACGTTACAGATGCGTTCGACAACCATATCGTACACATCTTCCCACCTGTCCAACAAAGGAATGCTTGCGTCTAATTTGGCGTTTTCCTCCTGCGCCAAATCATACACTTGATTCAAAAATTCTTGCTTATCCATTTTTCACCTCACTTTCATAAAACAATAACCTCATCAGTACAGGAACGACCTGTAGACACTCCCCGAAAGGAGCGTTTCGGTTTACAGACTTAGAGAATCTTCCTTTCTGTTTAGTGCCATTCTGACACCCCTTGCGGTCATTTTAAGAGTCTTATTGGTGTCCAACACTTGAACTAAGATTGGATATTTTGTATTTCGGCTTTTAAGACCAATGATTGTGTAACTCATGCCGTTGCACTTGAATACTCGATTTAAATCTTCGGGTTTCAATCCGTACATGTTGGCGTGCTCCAGAAAATCCTCTGCTACCTGAGAATGAACCTGTCCATCCTCGCCAATCAAGGCGACCTTTAGCTTAAAATCACAATTTTTTTCGGAGTAACTACAATGTCCTGTCTTGATGCTCATGTTCAGTTCTTCGCCTACTGCGACCAATGCCCCATCGATAGCCTTACGGACTATGCCAAGGTTTTTTGTGTTCAAGCTATTAAATTTCATTGTGTACCCTTTCATAAAAGATTAATATTTTATTGTTATTCCACGATGTAAAAATCTTCGATGGGATAATTTGTCCTCGCTTCATACTTTGTTCCAACCATCCCATGCAACCCCACGCAATGGTTATTACTTTTGCACCTTATTAAATAGTACTCATCTGGAGGTGAACACGCCCCCCGAATAACTTCATAATTCCCATTGTGTAACTCAACCCTCTTCCCCTCAGTAATCGCATCTTTGATATTTTGTATCGTTAAAACCATAATAAACCCCTTTCAATAAAAAATTTCTGTATCTGTCCACTGTAACTGTTCAACCTACTGCGAAACGCTCGCAATATTCGACATCGCCCACGACCATCAACATGGGCGATGTCAAAAATTTATTGAAAACCTAATATTGCAAATCCTAACAACCAGAAAAATCTGATGCCAAGAGCATCATAACCATTTTTTTGTCTACACAAGGATTATGGTAAACATATTTAGCGGTTTGGTTAGCCCCTAACATTTGACAATCGTAAACAAAGCCCTCGATGGCGCTATCAAATGTAACCACAGTGCCTACATCACTTGCATCATTAACAAAATCGATTTCGTTAACAATTTCGCACATTGTATTGTATTCGTGTAAATTCATTTTTTTTATCCTCTATTGAAAACCTAATTTAGTGTTTAGTGTAATAAAACTTCAATAGTTTTATGCGAATTGGTTTTACACAATCCGCAACCCCTGCAATCGCCCGCACAATTGTAATTGGTTTTTGTATGTTTTTTGACAGGACTAAACATATTATCGACCATAAAACCCGAACCATTGACAACCATATTTTTAGACAACCCCGTAAACCTTAAATCTCGCCTAGCTGTATAACCATATACAACCACAACGCCCCGCAACAACTCCGCAACCCTTGACAGCTTATTAACGTCCCATTGATTTTTAAAATCGCCCGACTCAGAAAACCTTAAAAATTTTATAGGCGTTTTTTTGCACCTTGCCGACCGACTCCGAACAACCTCCGCACGCACGCCGTTAGCGATAACCTCTGCGGACTCCGCATCGAACTCTACAGCTTGCATCCGGCGAAACGGTAAAACTGTTGGATATTGTCTCTCGGCTTTTTTTGCGTAACAGATTGCGCAGATATTGCACAAACCTAAACGCTCAGACGGGCAATCTTTTGCGCTTGTAATATTGAGAACTAAAGTATCGTCCCCGAGTTTTATATTTCCCCTTGACATTCTCATTTTAAACCCCTTAAAAAAAAGTAAAAAATAGTTACCCCAGTAAATACTACTTAACCTTAGAAATTAACCCCCCCGACATCGTAACACTTGCGAAAAACTCACGACCCTTGCGAATATCATATTTTGGGTATTCTGGGCTGTACGGACGATTACACCCACAGAAAACACCATCGGGCTTAAATTCAGCCCCGAAAAGACTTGTTTCGGTATAATCCAAAGGTTGACCAATTTGCTCCTTTAATGCTTTTTTCGACTTGTAATTCAAAATCATCATTTTAAAACCCTTTCATTAAAGATTAATATTAACTCTAATTATAATATCGGCTGATAGTTAATTAGTCAAGAGAAAAAACAAGAAAAATAAAGAAATATATCATTTTTTTTTAGGGGAAGAATAATTGATCAGGGGCAAATAAAAAAAATAAAAAAAGAGAAAAAGCAGCTTTCGGCAAAAATAAAAAAAATAAAAAAAGAGAAAAAAAGGTGTTGACTTTTTGCATCATTGCGGGTATAATGCGCAAATCGTGAAAAATCATGAAAAAATTGGAGAACCCGCAAAAGCCATGCGGATGTTATCAGTTTTCAAACGTATTTAAAATAAAATGGATAAATTGACCATCCGCATGGATTAATTAGATGAAGAAAAAAACCCAGCAAACGTTCGATCGACTAGAAAAAGACAAGGACGCAACTGAGAAACTATCGGCGATGAAAACGCCGGCAGGAAAACCACTTAACAGCCCGCGCCAAGAATTGTTTTGCATTTTATACGCCACGCCGTCAGAAAAAGAAACTTTCGCAAACGCCACACAAAGCTATATAAAAGCTGGTTTTAAAAACTCACCGGGAGCGCGACACTCAGCGTGTAGGCTGTTAACATCTGATAACGTAACCAATCGTGTAAACGAAATAAAACGGCTTTATAATCAAAAATTAGAAATAACCGAGGAATACCTCCGGGAAGAATTTAAAGAGATAAACCGCCTATCGCAAATAAAACAGGATTACAGTAGCGCGAGCCGGGCGCTGGAAAACCTAGGAAAGCACATAGGCTTTTATAAGACGGACAATGACCAAATTGCGGGCACAACGGAAGACAGCCCCAAACCCGAAGAAGCTATAAAACGTAGTCAGGAAAAAATACGCCTTGCTAATGCTGTATAAAAAACGCTCAGAATACTCGAGGATGGACGAACTCGCCCCGACCCCAACCCTAACCACCCCAGAAAACGCCCCGCCACAAGATAAAAAGGTAAAGAATATCCGCAACATTAAGCGATTCCAGCCCAAAACCGCCGACCCCACCAACCCCTTTTTCGTAAAAACCTATATATATATTACCCTCTCGGAAAAATTTTTGCATATTTGCCGACTGTTCACTCTAAGTCTTTTATTGAGGGGGGTTTAGGTATGATAAGGGTTGATATATGCGAGTAAATATAAATGGTCAGGTTTTAGAGATAAGGGACGTTGGCGTTGAGAACGGTTTTGTGGACAAGTTGTACAAGATGGGCAAGTTGCCGAAGTTTAACCGTCCTGGTTTGCGTGAGTTACGTTTTGAATATAATGGAAAGACTCGTAGTGAGTATTTGCGTCCGGAGCAATACAAAGAGATGCAGGATTATTTAATGACGGTGAAAGAGATGCAGGATTATTAGGTATGATAAGAGAATGTTCTGAGTGTGGTTCGTCTTTGCCCGGCACAAAGCATTGTTGCGATAGAGCTTTTAAGCGTTCAGAAGCGGGTCGTAAGGGTTACGAGACAAGATATGAGAATGGCAATGTTGCAAAGCCTATTGGCGACCAGATAGCGGATGGGTTTGTAATGTTGGCGGGTTATGAGTTAAAGAGATAGCTGTATGATAATGCCTATTGATAGTGTATTAGAGCCACAGATGACAGCGAAGAATAAAGGTTACGAGCGTATTGCTTTGGATAAGGAATGGCAGGTGGACGAGCGAGTTCATTGCAAGGAGGACCCGTGGTATTGGTTGGTTAATTACGTATGGAGTATCCAAAAGGACGAGAGTGTTGAGGGCAGTGTAGTTGCTCGATTTCCTTGTGACGAGTATTTGCGTTATGTTTATGATTTAATGTTCCGGGAGAACTTTTTGACTATTGACAAGAGTCGTCAGATGCGAATGACATGGTTAATGATGAGTTATGCTTTGTGGAAAGCTCAATTTGGCGATAAGGAGGAGATTATATGTCAGACGAAGAAAGAGGATGTCGCGGACACCGAGTTAGTGAAGCGTGCGCATTTTATGGCTATAAATCAGCCATTTTGGTTACGTCCTCAATTCGGCAAGACGGACAGCAGTTATTGTTCGTTGAAATTTCCAGGCACGAACAGTTTGATTAGAGGTATCCCCAAGGGTGGCGACCAGATACGCTCATACAACCCCACAACGACTATCATCGACGAGGCGGGCTTTCTTGAGGGTGAATTCGACGAATGCCGTACAGCGGCTCTGGCGTGCTGTAAGGACATTAAGTTGGTATCGACGGCGAATGGCGGCGAATGGGGTACATTTATAAACGCGGTACATTTGAATTAAGGCTCTTTAACATAAATTATATTTAGTTTTAACCTAAGTTTTAGCAAAGTTGTCAATATATGACAGTAGCGAGGAAAGAATGATTGATTAGGAGAAAGTTGTGTCTAAGTGTTTAAAGAAATGGAACGCCGAAAACAAACACGGCACCGTGTCTAGAAATAAGCACGGATGGCAGGGTTTTTGCACGGAGAGGTTTTCGGCCACGCGCACAAACAGACACGGCGAAAAAGGTAGGATTTTATATAAGTTCATTGATGGTAAATGGTTTGAGTGCAAAAACTGATTATTGTCTAACCGGGGAGGGGACGAGTGGATGGCTTACGAATATGGATTACGATAATACTTTTACTTTTAGTGGTGATAGTTTTCAGGAAATAGGTTGAAAAGTTAATAGGGTTCACTTGACGGACGGCCATCTGTTGAGTGCTAAGAATAAAACAAAGACAGCCGGTAAGGGCTTATCACCTTACTTGCTGTCTTTTTTTATTGCCCATTTTTAGGATTTTATGGAATACACGGAGACATTTAAAGATGTAATGCAGGGCGTTCAAGTTCGGCGTTTGCCGTCGGACTTCGTTCACATACGCATCCATTACGTTGCCGACCCTAAGAAACGGGGCGATTGGAACAATCGTCATAGTGCCAGGTACGGCGGTATGGCCGACCCGCGATGGCAAAGGGAAATGGAGATTTCATACGAGGCTTATACGGGTCAGAGGTTATGGCCGTTGCTATGCGATCATCATTTTGCGGATATAAACATATTCGACGGTAATTGGACGGTGTATCGAGCGATTGACCAGGGCATCCGGCATCCTACGGTTTGCGTGTGGTTTGGCGTTAATAAGTACGGTGATAGGCACATATTCCGGGAGTTTTATTCAACGGGCAGGAGTATAGCGGAAAACTGTCGTTTGATACGCAGTATTGACCGCGATGAGCCTATTGCTAATTCAATAATCGACCCATCGACTCGTAAACGTAGCGAGGAGTCGTTAACACCGCTAATCGAGATTTATGCCGAAAACGGCATTTTTGCGGAATTAGCCGACAATTCTTTCGCCGGTTACGACAAGGTTAATCAAATGATAATGAGTACGTTGTGCCGGGCGGCACTTAGGGATGAGGATATTGCCGAGTTGCGCCAGTTTAAATTGAGTAATGCGATGATGACGGAGTTTTCGCAGGTTCCGTGTCTTACGTTTAGTCAAAGGTATGCGGTTCGTACGTTTAAGGAATGTAAGAATTTGCGTTGGCAGGAGAGCAAGGGCGATTTAACGCAGAGGCGGGCGAAAGAAAAACCCGTCGATGTTGAGGACGATGGTTGTGATTGTGTTCGGTACGCCTGCCAAACAGAGTTGAGTTACAACGAGCAGGACGAGTTGGTTCCGGAGTTTAATTTGCACGAATATTGGAAAGTGAAAAACGAAAATTTACGCCTAAAAGAAACTATGGCTAAAGGAAATACGAGGGCTTATGCCTGAAATAGATGACAAAAAATTATATAACTATTGGATGAACTCCCTGAAAAGGGCTAAGAAGAATCATCCTGACAAGGCTTGGAAGCGGGCAAAGGATAAGCTGAAAGTTGACGACAATATCAACAAGCAGCCTTACCTTTCGGGCTATCGCTTACTGTACGAGAGCATGAAATCTTTTCTCGACCAGAACACCCCGCAGTTTGACATACAACCCACAAAGGCTTTTTCAAATAACGAGGATGCGGCCAAGTATGCCGAGTGTGATGCGGCTATGCTGGATTATATATGGGAGGAGCAGGAAGTCCAGCCGGTGCAGAGTATGAAACTTGACAGCACCCTGATACGGAACATTGGTTTTACTTTGTGCGGATTTGATATAAAAAAATGGCTGCCATCGTGTACTTACCTTAACACTTGCGATGTTTACATTGACCCCGACTGCGACAACCAGATTAAAAAGGCTTCGTGGATGGCCTACGGCGAGGATATAAGCCTTGAGGAGTTTAAGAGCAAGTACAACGAGTTGGAAAAAGAGGACTTACTGAAAGTTATAAAAAAGGCAGGCAGTTCGCTTACCGATAAAGAACAGCAGAATTTACCAGAGGGCGATAACGGAGAACTTTACAAGACGATAAGAGTTTTTCATATCTTTGCGCGTAACGATGCGGCTATAAGAAAAACCGAGGACGAATACGATGCGGAAGTCCAAGCTGATGTTGACGAAAAAGACGAAGCTATTGAATCGTTGAAACTGGAAACGCCCAGAAGGTATCTCCAATATGTCGAGGGTTTGGAAAGTTCTATTGGTGATGATGATTGGCCTTACGAACTGGACGACAACGAATTTCCCATTACAGCCTTACAGTTTAACAATGTTTCGGAAGATTTGTACGGGTACACCGACAACGACCACATGAACCGGATAGATACTTTTTGCGATAATGTAATGAGCGATATTGAAAAATCCTCACAATGGCAAAGTCGCAAGAAGTTTACAGCTAAAAAAGGTGCGAGTGGGTTGACTCCGACAGCGATTGAGAGTTGGTTAAATGACCCCAAAAAGGCTTATATCGAGGGCGGTATTGACGCTACCGGTAAATCTAAGATTGTAATGGTTGACCTTGGTAAATACGAACCTGGTTTAATGGCTACATACAAACAAGCGTCCGAGGAAAGACGGGATGCTTCTGCTTTGGGCGAGTTGCTATCTACGAGGGCAAGCGAGTACAAAGATGTTACGGCTTTAGCGGCTTCAATTCACGATGCCAATGCGCACCAAAGGGTAAATCGCAGACTTGGCGGGCCAGACGGTTACGAGCGTTCTGTAAACCTTGACGCGATAAAGATTTTACAAATAGCCCATCAGGAAATACCAATGGTATCAACGGTGGAGTTGGACATTGAGGACGAATTTACAGAGGAACCTACAAAACAGTTAATGGCGGTTCCCTGGGACGAAGCGCAACAGTATCTTTTAGAGGGCGCAAAACTTATTCAGTTGGGGGCCGATGCGATAGTCGGGCCAGAGTTGGCGCAGTATTGGCGGACACACGAAACCTTTTCACCCCTTATTTTCAAGTTGAGTACGAATGTTTCAGTTCGTCCAGGTTCAACGCGAGAGGCGACAAAGGACAAAAAAGCCGCCGTTATGAAACAGTTTTATCTTGAAGTCTTAGTGCCGTTGTATGAGGGGATGGGTTCGTGGGAACTTGCGATTAAGTATATCGAGACTATGGGTTATCACGCGGGCATTGAGAATATGATCGAGTATTTGCCCGAAGTCGAGGAAGCGCAACGAAAAGAGCAAGAACAGAAAATAATGGAACAGAAAGCATTACAGGACGAAATGGAAAATCCTAATGAACGAGAGCGATTAGAAATGGAGGCTCAACAGAGTGCCGGAGTACAGCTATAAATGTGAGTGTGGGAAGTTGACCGAAAGGTTTGAATTTATGTCGGGTTCACACAAAAGATGTAAATGTGAGTGCGGGGAAACAGCATACAGGCATTACACAGTCCCCGCATTAAAGACAGACACATCTTTTTGTATGACAGGCGTAAGGGATAGCCGATTGGACAACGAGGTCATTGAGGGCCGTAAACACTTTAAACGAAAAGTAGAAGAAAAAGGCTATATGGAAATTTCCGAAGCTGACTACGAGGGAAGCAAGAGGAAAAGGTCATTAGCTGAAATTTACTAAAGGAGGCAATTATGCTGACTGAAGAACAGATTGAAAAAAAAGAAGAAGAACAAAAGAAGATTATGGACGAACCTACGCTTGATGAGGTTTGGGATGATGCCGTATTAGATGAGGACGAAAAGGAAGAAGAAAAAGCCGAGGAAAAGGGCGAGGATAAAGAGGAAGAAGTTAAAGACGGCGAGGAAAAAGAGGAAGAAGATGACGAAAAAGATGGCGAGGATGAAGAAGAAAAAAAAGAACCAGAAAACGAAATTGATTGGGAAGCGTTAGGTTTTCCGAAGTTCAAGGGAAAATCCGACAAAGAGGTTGCTGAACAGATTAAGTTTGAGAGGCAACAGCTTGGTCATACTGTAAATATGCTCGGTGATTTGAGGCGTGAGAACGCTGACCTCAAGAGCAAAAAAGAATCAAAAGAAGAAAAGAAGCCTGAAAAAAAGGACACACTATCGAGTATTCCGGAATTGAATGACGCTGACGCGGCGAAATTTAATACGTTATATGAGAATAATCCAATAAGGGCAATTATGACTTACGGCGGCGGCACTATCAGTGAAATGATAAAAGAGGAAGTCGCCAAAGCAGTACCGAAAGAGTCGATTGGTGAAGTAAAGGAAGAAATCGCTTACACGACTTTCCTGAACACCGCCAAACCGACTGATGTCGAGGTCGAGCAAATGCAGATTTTCGACGACCCGCTATATCTCGGCGGACAGAAAAGGTCTTACAGCGATTTACACAATTTATCTAAGATGTGGCTATCCGAGGACGAGGACATTGCAGCGATACGAGACAATGTTTATGGTCTAATGGTAAAGCATCCAACGATGGGCTTCGATGAGGCAAGGGGAAACTTTGCACCCAAAGAAGAAAAGAAAGTGCCAACCGTTGATAAGAAGAAAATTAAAGAAACTATAAACAAAAACAAAAAAGCGGAGTCCCACCCGAAAGCAAAGGCGAAAGCCTTACCGGATAAGAATAAGTCATTTGATGATACTTGGGACGAGGCGTAAACTAAAAGGAGACACTACTAATGAGTGTACAAGATGCTATTGACACAAGGGCTATTGCCCAAAAGATAAAAAGTGTTCTGCCTAAAATACAGGAGGGTTTTTTCAATGAAAGAGCCTTGCTGAAACTGGCGGAAAAAAGAGTGAAGTGGGGCGGCAGTCATACGTCTTTTGATTGGCGTGTACGTTACGTACCCACCGACGAGACTCCTACTTGGGGTGGCGGTGAGTTGGGCGTTAGGACTTTCGAGGAACAGAAAGTTGCTAACGAGCTTTCTTTGCCTTATTGCTACCTTGAGAAAACCTGGGGTGTTGGTAACAGAACCATCGAGGCCAACCGCAACGCCAACGCGAACAAAAACTATGATGTTATTAAAGAGAATTTAAAGTTGGCTCAAATTTTCATGTATGACGCTTACGGCCCGTCGATTTACAATCCCAATAAAACATCCGAGGACCCAGTTGGATTATGGGCGGCTTGCGGTCAGGCTTACGAAGAATCGGACAAAGCTATTGTTTCGGCAGGTCAAACGTATGCAGGTAAGACTCTCAATACCGCCGCATCAACAACCGCATACGATTTGCTTGTAAGAAACGGTAATGATGTAAATAGTCGTGGTTGGGACGAAGCACAGTTTGCGCCTCTCGTTGGTGATTGTGATGAGATTTGCGATAAAGCCGGCGTTCCGGGTTCAACTCAATGGTCAACTGGTTGTGTTCAGATTCTTGATTACATGGCTAACACGATGAGTATTACAGCAAGTGTATCGGGTACTGGTACGAGAATTAAACCCGACATTGCATTGATGAATGTTACTCCGTTCATGGCGTTAAAGGCTAAGATTACTGCGGCACAAGCAACGGGTTATCAGGTTCCTTTGGGTCGCAAAGAATTGGTATTAGCAGGCTTCCCGAACATGGTCGTTGATTCGCTGACTTGTATCAAGGATACCGATGTGCCGGATGACAATGACCATAGTGGCGGTGGGTCCGGCGAGGAAATAGTATTTGTCCTCGACAGCAACCAGTTCCACATTTGCTCAACCCACCTAAAGTCAGAGGGCATTATCAAGAGCGAATACGACCCTGATATTGCTATGGTTTCCGGTGTTGTTGGTGCATTGACGGCCAATATAGCGTTTTGCCTTAACTCACCTACGGCTCTTGGCGCGGTTCTCGGCTGCAACGACTAAACAGCAAAAGCTAAACTGAAGAATAATTTAATATATGGAGATTTAACAATGGATAAGTTTGGATTGATTGGGAAAATACCGGGGGTTGCGAATCCCGTGATGTTTGAGGATTTCTTCCTTGATGGTGATGACTTCGTAACGCAGCAGATAACAGCCGAGGACTATACAGAAACAAACGCAACTGCTGGGACTGCTTTAATTGACGCTGCTGGAGATAACGGTGTGTTACTGCTTGATAGTGCTTCGGATACTGCAACACAAGGTGTCCAGATACAGAGAATAGCGGCTAATTTCGTGCCTAAAGCTGGTAGGTCGATTTGGTTTGAGACAAGGGTAAAGATTACTGACACCGCAACAGGGCCACAGATGTTCTTGGGTCTTGCAAACATTGATTCAACTATTATTGCGTCAAGTCTTGTCACGACAACAAGTCATATAGGTTTTTCAAGCATAACTGATGACAATGCTTTGCTTGGTTTATCTGAAAAGGCTGGTGTTGCTGCTACAGGTGTAAACACAACGACTCTTGTAAATAATACTTGGGCAACACTCGGCTTTATAGTAAATGGTCTTACTGACATTACTTTCTATGTCAACGGTGCGGCTGTATCGAAGATTACAACGGTTACTGCTATTCCTGCGGTAGCGTTGGCTCCGTCTTTTGTTTGTCAGTCTGGCGGAGTAGTTGACCCGATTATGCACCTTGATTATTGGAAGTGTCAGCAGACTCGGTAAGTTTATTTCAAGGGGAGAGGGGTTTAACCGCCCCTCTCTTATACTGGCAATGAAAAAAAAAGACTTACAAGAAAGACATTGAAAATTATAAGGTAAGCGATGAAAAATTATAGATACCACACTGGTGTGAAGGTATCACCTGATGGCCAAAGACAACTGGTCGTGGGCACTGCTCCGCGTCAATGGCTCGATGGTAAAATGTGGAAGCCGATTGAAACAGATTTACAGACATCAGCTAATAGTTTTGACCTTACAAAATCAGCCTTTGAGGTACAAATACCGAAAAGAGCAAATGATACTATTTTATTCGGCAACGTCGGCTCTGAATTTAGAATGAAGCCAGTTTGCTCTGCCGTTGATGGCGTACTTGAAGAACAAAATAAAGTAATTTATTCTAATGCTTTTGGTTCAGGTATTGATATGCAGGTTATTGTTAATCGCAAAGGCATTAGAAAATGGGTTGTTATAAACAAGACTCGCCAAAAACAACTTAGTTTTGATTTTGAAATAGCAACGACAGGGTTGCCTGAAATTCAAACTAAAAAAACTTTCAGTCAATTATCCCTTGCAAAAGATAGCGATAGCGATGTTGTAACTACACTAAGGAACGTTGAGGCGTGGGATAGCAAAAGGCGTCCAGTAAAAGTTAATAGCACGATTGTCAAGGAATTAGGCAAGTTGATTTTGCGAAAAACAGTAACGATACCAGACAAACCGAATTTCCCTATTATCACAGACGCAGATGTAACCGTTACTTCTCATTCTTGCGATGGTCAAATAGTTTACACAAGCCCAGTTTCTTGGGCGGCGGCGAGGTCTAATGCAACTGGAACTGTATCAGCGGCGGGTAATGATATGTATTCTTATGTCGATAGTTTTATGGGTATGATGTTTACTATCGGCAGGGTAGGTATAACTTTCCTTACATCGGGAGTCGGTGCAAGTGGAACTGTAACGTCAAGCACTTTAAAACTGTCGATAAAGTACGCAGGGGCAGCAAACCACCCTTGCGATTTAGTAAGTTTTGCCCCGAATAGTGAAACTTCTTATGTAACTGGTGATTATGCGATAGCAAAATGGGGTTCTACCGTTTATACAACGACGGATATAAAAACAGCAAGTGCCAGTTTTACAGACGAAACTTTTACTTTAAATGCAACGGGGCTATCTGCTATTGATAAAACTGGCTATACAGTTTTTGGTATAAGAGAACAGGTTCACGACATTGATGATACAAGCCCCTCCGCATATCGTGGAAATATTATTGAAACATCTGAAACAGCCAATGACCCAGAACTGACAGTAAATTATCGTATAGGTTCAAGACCAAAAATAAATTCATCTTTGGCAGAAAATAGATTAGTGAAAGGCGGTGTAATATCGTGATGTATTTAGGTGATTATGCGGAAGATGCAACGCTGTACTTTTGTTGGAACAGTAATGACGCTGACGGCGCAAGTATTACGAGAGCAACCGACGGTGCGATTTGGGTTTACAAAAATGATGCGACTGGAACGGAAGTACAGACAGGCGTAACTGATACTGAAGATTTCGATAGTTTAACTGGTGTTCATAACTGCGAGATTATTCTTACGGATGCTTTCTATGCAACGGGCTGTGATTATTCGGTAATTCTTAAATCTGCAACGATTGACGGGCAAACAGTAAACGCCTGCCTTGCGATGTTCAGTATTGAAAATAGATTTATGCGTGGAACGGATAGCGCGGCATTGGCGAGCGTTTGTACTGAAACAAGATTGGCGGAACTTGATGCGGCTAATTTGCCGACCGATGTTGATGCGATTTTGGTTGATACAGGAACTACAATACCCGCAACGATTACGACAGCACAAAATGATTTGAATACGATAACTGGGGCTGACGGTGTAAACCTCTTGTCGGCAACGCAAACTTCAATAGATGCGATAGAAACTGATACAGGTGAAATAGGAACCGCAGGTGCGGGACTTACTGATTTGGGCGGTATGTCAACAGGTATGAAAGCAGAGGTACAAGTGGAGGCCAACGATGCCTTAGTTGCTAATAACCTTGACCACTTAATGAAAGAGCCGACATCTAATAGTGCTACCTTACCAGAGGTTATTGATGATACGGTTCTTGCAAATATTTTAACGAAAACAGACGGTGATACAAGCGATTACGACTTCACAACAGATTCACTTGAGGCGATAAGGGATAGTCAAGTAACAATGGGTGCGGGCGCAATAACATTTACATATTCCGTATACGAAGATGAAGATGCTGCACCGGCTGACCCAATAGCGGGCGTTACGGCATGGCTTACGACTGACGAGGCGGGTACTAATGTTGTGGCGGGGCCAGGCACAACTAACGCAAGCGGAGCAGTAGTGTTTTATGTGGACAATAACACAACATATTATGTATGGCGATACAAGTCGGGATGGAATTTCACAAATCCAGATGAAGAAGCAATAGCAGACTAAGGAGATATTATGGCTACAGGAAAAGGCGAGGGGACAGCAGCAGGTGGGACAGGCACAACCCTTGCGCAATTAAAAGCAATTTGTACGTATATGGGATGGGTTTCGACCAGAGCCAGTAGCGATGCCGCTCTCATTAGGTTTATAAACGAGACTCTTGAGACAATCGTTTCTCTTGCCCCCTGGCCTGAGTATCTCAAACGAGATGGCTCGCAGGCACTTTCGGCGAGTACAGACGAATACACTTTAAGCGAAACCAACATTGACAGTTTGGGCATAGTTGAGAGAAGTAATAACAATATACCTTTGGACGAAATAAGTATTGATGTGTGGAATCACCAGAAAAGAACCCTAACGGAAACGGGCGCGCCGAGAGAGTATGCGTCTGAAAAAGGGCTAAACGGCGGGGTAACAACTGTTAAAATGTTAGTTTATCCCAACCCAACGGCATCAGAAACCATATATTACTCATATAAAAGAAAACCGACACGAATGGCGAGTGATGGCGATATTGCCGATTGGCCGATTGCGAGGGAATGGCTTTTAGTGAACGCCTTAGAGTACATAATGGCCCAACCGGCAAGGCGGATTTATTCTTTACACAATCCCGAATTTATGGAAAAGGTTTATTCGGCGTTAGGGGATACAAGGGCATCGTATGTGCCAATAAAAGTAAGAGAAGTTGTAAGCAAACAAGATTTACGAATTAGAGATGGTTATATAACAGTATAAGGAGTAATATAATGGCTATATCAGGGTTAGGGTCAGGTGTTGGTGTTAAGCTCGAACATACAGCGGTCAACCCAGAAACCACATCATTTTCAGACATCGTTGAAGTTTTAACTATTAGTGTGGCAGGGCAAACTTGCGGCGTAACAGACATTTCAAGTGCGGGTAGTCCGGATGAGTATAGGGAATTTCTACCGAATCTATTGGACGCAGGTAGTATATCTATGACTATAAGGTATGGTTCTACTTTGGGTGTAGCCGCAGAGGACACCTATGACGAATTGCAGACTTTATTTGACACCAGAGAAATCGGAATATTTAAAATCACCATTCCAGGCACAGCATCTTCTTCCTGGGCTTGCAAGGCTTTCATACAAAGACTTGGTATGCAGGTTCATTACACCGGCGGTGTTCAATGTCAAGTTGTTATAAAATGTACCGGTAAGCCGACATTTACAGAAGCTCAGGCCTAATAGTTTGTGATGTCGCATAAAAAGGCAAAACCTATGTTATCTAAAGACGACATTCTTAAATGTAAAGTTTTAGAACAGGAAACAGTACCCGTTCCTGAATGGGGCGGGGAAGTTACTGTTAGGGAGATGACGGGAGCCGAAAGAGATGCCTGGGAGTGTGCTATACATCACGGCGGTGTCAAGAACTTTGATAACATCCGAGCGAGGTTGGCAGCGATAAGTATTGTTGACGATGACGGCAACAAAGTATTTACCCTTGCAAGTATTGAGGAATTGGGTGAATTGTCCGGCAAGGCTTTGGATAGGATTTTTGGCGTAGCCAAGAGATTAAGCGGGATAGGCAATAAAGAAATCGGCCTGTTAAAAAAAAACTTGAAGATAACCCGTTAAGAAAGTTTGAGTTTCAGTTGGCGGCAAAGTTAGGTTGTACTGTAAATGAGTTATTGCAAAGAATTAGCAGTAAAGAGTTGAGTGAGTGGTGGGCGTATAATCAGATCGACCCATTCACAGAGGACAGGGCAGACAAAAGGAGTGCGATTATAGCAAGGGTAAATGCGACAGGATTGTTAAAGAGTACGTACAGCACAAATTATTTTATGGCCGTACCAAAACCGGTACAGCAAATGGATTTTGAAATGATAGCTAAAATTTTAAGGGGAACAGTATCGCAATAGGAACTGATATATTTGAAGATGATGACAATATTGAACCCAACGAGGAAGAAATACAGGATGTAGATTTAGAGCTTCCTGATACTTCGGATAGTTCGGACGAGAGCATCGACCTGCCTGAACCGGAAGATGTTGCGGGTGCTGATATTGATTTGCCCGTAACAAAAGATAGCGAAACTGTTGACGTTGAGTTACCGTTGGTAGAAGAATCTACGGATATTGACGTTGAGTTACCAACGGTAGAAGAATCTACGGATATTGACGTTGAGTTACCGTTGGCAGAAGAAAGTGCATCGGGTGATATAGATTTAAGCCTACCTGACGAAATTGGAATAAGCGAAACCCCTGATATTGACTTGGATATAACAGAGGAAACACCAGAAGAATCGCTAATGTTTCCGGGTGGGGCACAACAGGAAGGCGAAACACCCCTTGTTACCGCACCGGAAAGCGATAATGATTTATTGGATGAAATGCGAACACAAACAGACCTACTTAAACAAATAGCGGACAGAGAGGGATTGAGTTAATGGCAACTGTAAATGTAGAGCTTATCAGAGGCACAAGAATTAAGCGTAAATGGCTAGGCCAAAATGAGTTTACGGATGTAATTATTGTAAGCGACCTTGCCAATCCATCAGGTTCAACATTTGAGGCATTAGAGGCGGCGGCGACAACCGCTGCCGGTCTTACATTGGGAATGGAACATCCCACACAGACTTTTAGTGGTAGTCCCGCTTATTTGAAGCAAATAGAATCGACGTTAATTTCAACAACAGAAGTTAAAATATTTGCAACATACCAGGGCTATCCGTGGACTCAATTTCGCTTTGAAGTTTTTGGTACAACTAATAATGTACGTACAACTACCGATAAAAACGGCAACGCATTAACACTTACAAAGCCCGCTGCTATGACAGACGTAACAGAACCAGCAACTTATACAGTACCGCTACAAATACTTACCCCACAGACAGTCGTAAGAATGACAGTAGTAGGGTTTGCAGGGCCATCACAAGAAAGTGCGGTAAGCGATAGCATCAAATATACAGGATATACTAATGCAAATACTTTCCTTGGCGCACCGGCGGGAAGATGGCTTTGTACGAGATATTCTATAATTGACTCGGGTCCTGGAGAGGGTTATTTTTCTTGGACGAGAATAGTTGAAATCCAATTCAACAAAGGCGGCTGGGCCCAGACGTTATCGTATGAGTATTCGGATGGCAGGGTTTTTGCTACGCAGGACCAGTTTTCACAGAAAAAGTTTGAACTATATGGCGAAACTACATTTAGTTCAAATTGGCTTGAATAATGGAAAAATTTACGACAGGAAATCTAGACGTAGTTGACAGACTGAATAGATTGATTGATGCGGTTGATTCGCTTGAAAGAATGACCGGCGATGAGTTTATTCAGGTCAGGCGTGCAAGTGGAGGCATAAGCATATCGCTTGACAGGTCGAGGCTTGGCCCTATCAAGTTTACGGTTAAGATTTTTGAAGTACAAGACAGGGACGGCATTACGGGTGATGGGCTTTATAATTGTTACGAGCAGACATTATTATCTGAAGAATGGGCTGATGTAACGGGCGCAGACAGGTTTGATAATGTCGATACAACTGGTGTGGTTGTGTTTAATTTAGAAGAATCTGATTGTTTGGCAGATTATGAAGATTGCGCATTGGTAGAAAAGGATTTAATAAAAGCGTGGCCTATGACAGACGATGGCGGAACGGTGCGATGGGTTGGCAAGCCTTTACATAGTGGCGTAAGGCTGGCTAAGACGACAGAGGCCGCCCAAAATGGCGACAATATTACAGTTGATATTTACCGCCGTGATGGAACAGTATCAACAGGTTTAGGTGCAGGCGTAGATGCGCACGGCTTGTCTAATGGTGGTTCGGTTGATTTTGATGACAGCATCCCAAGATGGACATCTGCCAAAGATTTATATGTTAAGAACGAGCAGGGTAAATGGTACGTTGTAACTACGTTGCAACAAATTGATGACACAAAGGGACTCGATATTGAAAGCACCAAACTTGCCGTTCAGGTCAATACAGACAAGGGCATCGGGGTTGACAGCGACGGGGTGAAATCATTACTTGATGAGTGTCCATAATGGCAAATGAGACAATATATGGGTGCGTTGATTGGACGACGGGCGAAATAACTTTTACAGATACGACCGACTGCGAGGCGACGTTCACAAATGTTTGTGTAAACTGGTCGGGCATACACGCAGGACAGGTGCAGGCATATCACCCATATTGTGATGATACATATTATTCCTGTGTTGACAGGTTAACTGGAAAATTTAAAATTGTTATACCTGATGATTGTTGTCCTATTGACTGTGAGCATTGCGAGATTGGCGAAACACCGCAGTTTGTAGATGTGAGTTTTGATGATACGACTAATTTTATCAATTGCGGTTGTGATGCAGGATTGGGTATTGAATATTCTTGGTCGTTGCCATCGCCCGTAAGATGCACACAGACAGAGATTCAACCTTGCGTGTGGGTGTACAATGACCCTGATTATGCAAGTAGCGAATGGGTTCAATATATCCTTACTGGCTGTGATGGCCCGTGTGTGAGTAGGCAGCGTTACGACCTATCTGTAATAGTTAGTAGAACTATCGACACTGTGTCAGTTACAATAAAGAGTCATCGAAAGCGCAGAGATAAGTCTTGCGGAACCGATTGGGATTTAGACCAAGCGGAGGATGAAACTCTTTATAGTGGGTCAACAGCAGTAATAACCGATTGTGTTAATTGTTCTGTTGTCGGAGCTGGAACTCCAATAAGTTGTGCACCGATGAATCAGGTAGCGGGTGAGCCGTGGGCAGGTATGACAGCGACTGTGGAAGAGGTTTAGAATGAACAAATGTCCATATTTTAATTTACAACCGACAGCAGAAAAGTTTACGGTCGAGCAGATTGAACTGTGCAAAAAATGTCTATGGATTAGCGGTAAGAAAATCTGGTGCTGCCATTGGGGAGTATGGGTTAGAGAAAATAAGATTGTAATGCCGCCGATAGGCACGCAGGCAAAGAATTTCACAAAGGCGGTTGGCAAAAGAATAAAGAACAGGAAAAACCGAACAGGCAAGGAACTTGAAAGAGTTAGAGAGATTTGTAAAAGTTGCGAGGCGTATTACGAAAAAGGAATTTTACCGAGATGTAAACATTGCGGTTGCTGTACGGCTTTGAAAACAAAATGGGAAAGCGAAGATTGCCCGTTAGGTAAATGGAACTTAAAATAAGGAGTTAATAAAATGGCAAAT
>Ga0080013_1001271_pt1 | contig 33995 bp, 54 predicted proteins | sample ETNvirenome_6_85_FD_69236 | JGI IMG/M metagenome (GOLD analysis project Ga0080013, IMG submission 69236) | Marine viral communities from the Pacific Ocean - ETNP_6_85 (SPADES assembly) (version 2) | ecosystem: Environmental > Aquatic > Marine > Oceanic | place: Pacific Ocean | collected 2013-06-19
ATTATGATTCTCAGGAGGCGTGGGATGCCGTTCATGGACTATCAGAATCTTTCCAATACTATCTTCTAAAGGCATCAAATCAGTTAGCAAAAGAGAAAGGACATTGTGAAAACTTTGGACGCACTAAGTATTCTGATGGTATCCTACCAATAGATACATATAAGAAGGATGTGGATGAAATCTGTAGTCAGGAGTTGCAACATGATTGGGAGTCTCTTAGATCATCTATCCTGGAGCACGGACTTAGGCACTCAACATTGTCCGCACAAATGCCTTCGGAGAGCAGTTCCGTTGTGTCAAATGCAACAAACGGAATCGAACCTCCTAGAGGGTATTTGTCCATTAAAAAATCAAAGAAAGGGCCTCTTAAGCAAATTGTTCCACAGTATCAATCATTAAAGAATGCCTATACGCTCCTTTGGGATATGCCTGGGAATACTGGTTATATTAATGTTGTTGCTGTTATGCAAAAATTCTTTGATCAAGCGATTTCTGGAAACTGGTCCTATAATCCGGAGCATTACGACGACGCTGAAGTTCCTGTTAGCGTAATGGCAAATGATCTTTTAACCACCTATAAGTATGGTTGGAAGACTTCTTATTATCAGAATACATATGATAATAAGAGCGATGAACAACCAGCACATCCCATTGGTTGGCATGATAATATATCAGATGTTGGAGTTCAAGGAAAAAGAAAATTAAATCAATTGCTTGATGAATTAAGTACTGCTGATGAAGGGGAGTGTGAATCCTGTGCAGTCTGAAATTAAAGGAATGACCGTTTTTAATACAGAAGATGTTGATACTAAAAAGCAACCCATGTTTTTTGGAAAACCATTAGGTATTCAGAGATATGATAGTTATAAGTATCCTGCTTTTGAGAATTTAACAAAGCAACAGTTAGGATATTTTTGGAGACCTGAAGAAGTTTCTTTACAAAAAGATAGAGGAGATTATCATACACTTCGTCCAGAACAAAAGCATATCTATACCTCTAATTTGAAGTATCAGATTATGCTTGATTCTGTACAAGGTCGTGGTCCTGGTATGGCATTTATTCCTTACTGCTCCTTACCTGAACTGGAAGCTTGTATGACAGTATGGGGGTTTATGGAGATGATTCATAGTCGTTCCTATACATATATCATTAAGAACATATATCCAGATCCATCTGATGTATTTGATACTATTATTAAGGATGAGCGTATATTAGAACGTGCTGCTAGTGTTACTGGAGCATATGATGATTTTGTTAATCATGCCCAGCAATGGGGAACTAGTAATATGTGGAAACCTGATATGAAGGATTCGCCATCATCAGAGTGGGAAATAAAAGAAGTAAAACGTAAACTTTATAGGGCTATTGCTAATGTTAACATCCTTGAGGGTATTCGGTTCTATGTCAGCTTTGCTTGCTCTTTTGCTTTTGGGGAGCTCAAGCTTATGGAAGGAAGTGCTAAAATCATCTCCCTTATTGCAAGAGATGAAAACCAGCATCTTGTCCTTACCCAAAACATTTTAAATTATTGGAAGAAGGGTGATGACCCAGAGATGAAAAAGATTATGAAAGAGGAAGAGGATTGGACCTATAAGATGTTTGATACTGCCGTAAATGAAGAGAAGCGTTGGGCAGATTACCTCTTTAAGGATGGTAGTATGATCGGACTAAATGATAAACTCCTTCAGCAATATGTTGAGTGGATTGCTAATAGGAGACTTAAGGCAATTGGTTTAGATCCTGTGTATGATATTCCTGCTGCTCATAATCCTTTACCCTGGACACAACATTGGATTTCTTCTAAGGGACTACAAGTTGCACCACAAGAGACTGAGGTAGAATCATATATTGTTGGTGGTATCAAGCAAGATGTGAAAAAGGATACATTCAGTAGTTTCCAACTCTGATTTGTGCTATAATAAGGGGAGACGCATTTCCCCTTATGCCTAAAAATCAGATTTCTGCTGCAGAAATCAAAACAAAAGTAGAGAAAATTAAGAATGAACTCTACTTGGAGGAACATAAGTATGGATCAGAAGCCCGTGGTTTAGCGCATAAATATCTCAATATGGTGCTGGACGCTATTGATGAGTATCGATTATGAAAATCCCTGGATATATCGTGACAGATATTTTTCTAGCGATGATATTGACGACTACTATGGTTTTGTTTATAACATTACCAATAAACCATAATAATCCAAAAACTATAATAGAATTAATTAACAATAAAGATTAGTCCTTCCTTTAATTGTTTCTTATATTTTTGGTGTCCTATTTTCTTTTCTTTTAAGTAAGATACAACACTTTTCCAAGTATGTTCTCCATCACTTATTCTTACATTTTTTGATGTTGTGAGTGCTTTTTTATGCTCTTCGGTAAGTTTTTTCCCATACATAGGATTCCCTTCACCAGAATACATTTTACTAAACTTCTCACGAACTTCTGGTTTATATACTGGATTGTATGATTTGTCTTTCATCTTTTCACTTCTCATATCGCAGAACCTGTCGTTTCTCATAACGACTTCATAAATTCCTGCTCTTTCACTTACAAAAAATCTTCCTTCAATATTTGTATTATAATAATCGTCTGTCATTAGGACATCTCTTTTAAATTGTTCCATGGTTTCATAATAAGACATAGATTTTTTGTGGGGACACAAGTAAAGTATCTCCCTTAAAAAATTATCTTCGCCAAGAAGTTTTACATCTTCATTTAATTCATCACAGGATCCAAAATATTTTTTCCAATCACTCTCCTTTGTTTTTCTTCTACCAGTCTTTTTATCTTTTCTTCTTGTCCAAAAAGATTTTTTGCCAATATATTTTCTATCATTTGTTAGATTTGTTATGAGATAAACAAATCCTTCAATACCTTTAGGAGATTCTACAAATTCGGTTTCGTTATATCTCCAAGACATAAAAATACTTTCTACCATAAAAATATTTATAATGAAAGTATTTTTGACTCATATCAATAACTTCCTTATAAATAGTTTGATAGACTTTTGGAAAGAAGATGAAAACATTTCAGCAATTTATGTCCGAATGTTATGATATTCAGGAGACATCGCTGAATAGAATTCGTTCTAAGTCACAGAAAGGTGGAATGGCTATCCTGTCTGGTCAGAGAGGAAATAAATCTTCTAAAGAAAACAAAGAAAGAAGCAAGAGAACTGAAAGAAGGATTCGTGGTGCTGGTATTCCTGGTCCTACAAAGGTTTCAGGAAGATACACAGAGAATCCTGGAACTCCACAAGAGAAGAAAGTAGGTGAGAAGTCTCATGTAGTTTCTTCTGGTAAGATGGGTAAGAGAAAATTTAAGAAGACTGTTGAGAAACTGGGCACAGAGGGTGGACTTAAACACAAAAAGAATGTAAAATCAGGTGCAAGCAAAGATGATCAGGACTCTGTTTTAATCCAACGCAAAAAAGATGGACCTGCTACACTCAAAGGAACCTCCAAGCAATCTTGGCCTGGTAAGGGTAAGAATGTTAAAGCAGGGAATATGAAACCAGGACGCACTGGTGAATTTGACACTAAAGTAAAAAACAAAACATTTACCTATGAATAAAACTAAGTTTCCATTTCAGCATGTTGTTTTAGAGGACAAGAAAGAAGTCTGGGTTCTTTGTGATAGTGCCATTACTGCTATGGGTATTGGTTCTATTACGAAAAAGTTTTATCCTGGATACACTCCTCACATTGCTTCTAAAGATTATTTCTTAGAACTATCTAAACTTTAAAGAACTATTATGGGTCTTGTCCAGAACTTAAAGAAGACATTGAACGCTTTGGTAGACAAAATTTTAGTTGAACTATCTTGTTATTACCTGGCAAAACAAACTTTGGAGAAACAAGACAACTCTTCATCAATGGAGTCCTCACCGAGTCCCTTGACAACGGAGTCCCTGCCTACTACAATAGCAACATCCTCAGCAGGTACTTCCGAAAAGACTACTATGAAAAGGATGGAGACTGAAGACATCGTTGCTCACGTTAGAGACTGGGCAATTGACACCATTCAAAGTTACAATAGTGAAGACATCTCAAGAATTTATGATCAAATGGCTTTGATGGATGAGTTTCATGAATGGTTAGTATTGAAGGATGATCTTGAAATTGTAAGTGTTGATCAAATTTCTGATGAAGAGTATGAAGATTATCTAGAAAGTCAGACACAGTAAATTGACATAACCATGGTTTAAAATGTCTACATGGGTACGTAGCATAATGGATAATGCCCCCGCCTTCTAAGTGGTAGATTGTAGGTTCGAGTCCTACCGTACCTGCCTCGCGGAATTAGTTCAGTTGGTAGAACGTCAGCCTTCCAAGCTGAATGTCGTCGGTTCGAGTCCGATATTCCGCTTGCCCGTCCTAATGGGATAGTAGTTCAGTGGTTTAGAACGCTGCCCTGTCACGGCAGAGGTCGGGGGTTCAAATCCCCTCTATCCCGTTCGGGTTGTTAACTCAGTTGGCTAGAGTACTCGGCTTTTAACCGATTTGTCCTGGGTTCGAGTCCCAGACAACCCATCATGCCTTCATAGCACAATGGTAGTGCAACTGATTTGTAATCAGTAGGTTGGCGGTTCGATCCCGTCTTCGGGCATTACCCTCCAAGAGGAACATGAACAATGATTACCGTCAGATGCAAAGAGTGCAACACCGAGTTGCACAGCAATAACAAAACACAAGTTTGTGGTTGCACTAATATGATGACTGTGAAGGAAGATAAAGTTTCTGCAAGAGACTTATCTAAAGTTGTAATGATTAATAATAACTCTTTACAGAAAAAGAAGTCTGTGTTATCAAGTCAAGACTTATCCTTCCAAGAAGATCGTAAAAAGAGAAAAGTACGCAAATTAGACTTTGAAATTAGGTAAATAATATCATGCTGTTACCATTTTAAGTAAATGCATTCCGACGAGTTACAAAACTGGCAAATCATTAAAGAGAAATTTGAGGAAAACGAAACAACAGATAACTTCTTTTATACGCGAGCATGTGCTATAGTGAGTGGGTTACCTGATCCTATGGATAATATAAGAAATGTCACACAGGATGGATGAAATCAAACCTACATACCCCATAACGAAGGAGGAGTGTCAGGAAATGATTGATAAAGCAATTAACAAACAAAAGGTTCATAAGTTCTGATGCCCAAAGAAGAATTCTATACAAAAATAGAAGTGGATCGTCTTCTTGCAACTGTAAAATGGCAAGCAGTTGAAGAAGCAAGAGAGATTGATAGGGCTTCTATGGCTAAGCACACCTGGGATGCTACTATTATTAGTATGATCTTAGGGTTTATTGCTTTAGCATTATTTCTTGATGGGTTATTGAGAATACTTGGTATCATTCCACCATTCATGGATTTGGATGTTGGTATTATTGATGATATTGTGGAACGAGTTAAGGATGATGTTCTTCCATATATAGCTAATAACATACCGGGAATATAGTGGACTGGATTTTAGATTCACAAGGAAGAATGGCCACACCAGTAGTAGAACTTGTGGTGCTGCTTATAGGATTTGCATGGATAGGCATATGGTTACAGAGTGCTTATTCCGAAGATGAGAATGAGGATTGAGATGCCGCACATACTTCCAATTACCTTTTTGGATTTTCTTATTATCATTATCATGACTGGAGGTTTATATGCCTTTGCGACATGGGGATTAAGTGATGATGAAGAAGATGAGTCGGCGGATAAAATTCCTGAACAAAAGATTGCTTGTGATATAGAAGATCACAATGAAGCATCTTGACACAGAGATCATCTTCCCCTATACTATCAAAGTCAACAACCAAACCAATGACATTGACTAGTAAATTCAAGAAAGATATCAGTATTCTCCGTGCTGCTTCTATTGGTGAAATTTTCCTTGATGTGAAGAATCCGAAACTTCTTAAAAAGGTTCGTCGTTATTATGAAAATAATGGCGTCGTTTTCTCTGGTGATCCTCTTGATGATTATGAAATTTTGATGGAACAGATCGCCGCTGATCTTGATACTGTTGAGGTTGGTTGATGAAAGTGATTAAGAAACCAGCGATTCTTCTTGAGCGGTTTCCCTATCGTTATATTCAAGTCGGCAATCTGGAAATCAATGGTATGCCAGATTGCCGCATTCAAAAGGTAGATGCCTATACTGGACGCTACCGTGATACATATCTCTGTGATAATCAAATGCAGTTGCTGACTGCTATGGAAGATCATGACTACACTTGCTGGTTGGATCCTGATGGGGTTCCTGCATATCGCAAGGAAAATTGTAGTAATCCATATCCAGTCGCGGAGTGACTTAAAACCTGCCCTGGTCGGGATGGATCAACGATCCCTCGCGTTTCCTAGTTCGTAAAACTAGGTGGTGGAGTCATCATCGTACCCTCTTAGAGTTTCTTGCTTCTCTCAAGAGCAAGTGGCGAGCCTGCAGAACCTATACATGAAGGGTTAACACCCTCTTTTTTTATGATAAATAATCACATAGAATTATTTGATTACTATGTCAACAAAGGGAATAGCAGCAAAATCTGCTTCTGGTGCAGCAATATCCAAGTATGATGTTGAAGTCGAAGGAAGACTCAAAGCACTTGAAGCAAAAGCACACAACAAGTGTGGTGGTGGCGGAGGTGCAGATAGAATCGCTGCACTGGAAGCAAAGGTTGACGATTTGATCGCAAGACTTGCGAAAAAGATGTCGTTCTGATATAATACAAACGTAAATATCATTCATCATGTCTGAATATACAAAAACCGCATTGGTGTTAGGTGCGGGTGGCTTTATTGGAAGTTATATGGTAAAACGACTCCGCGAAGAAGGGTATTGGGTTCGCGGTGTTGATCTAAAGCATCCTGAATATTCCTCTACTGTTGCAAATGAGTTCATCATTGGCGACTTGAGGGATTTTAGTTTTGTCCGAAGGTGCATTCGATTTACTGGATATCTTGGTAATTTCTACAAAGATATTGCAGATAAATTTGAAGAATCTTTTGATGAGATTTATCAGTTCGCTGCTGATATGGGTGGTGCAGGTTTCGTTTTTACTGGCGAGAACGATGCAGATATCATGCACAACTCTGTTTCTATTAATATGAACGTTCTTGAACATCAACGTCGGATTAATGAGAGAACTGGTACAAACAAAACTAAGATCTTCTATTCTGGATCTGCTTGCATGTATCCAAAACACAATCAATTTGATCCTGATAACCCCGATTGCCGTGAAGAATCAGCATACCCCGCCAACCCCGACTCCGAATACGGTTGGGAAAAACTCTTCAGTGAGCGGTTGTATTTCGCTTATAATAGGAATCATGGCATTCCTGTTAGGGTTGCTCGCTATCACAACATCTTCGGGCCAGAAGGAACCTGGGAAGGTGGAAGAGAGAAATCTCCAGCTGCAATCTGCCGTAAAGTTGCTTACCTCCCGAAGCAGGGTGGAGTAATCGAGGTGTGGGGAGATGGATTACAGACTCGTTCCTTCCTGTTCATTGACGAATGTGTTGAAGCGACTCGACGACTCATGGACTCCGACTTTATAGGCCCAGTAAATATTGGTTCTGAGGAGATGGTAACGATCAACCAATTGGTTGAGACTGTTGCTAAGGTTGCTGGTAAAGAAGTTCAGAAACTTCATAAACTTGATGCACCTCTTGGTGTTCGTGGACGTAACTCTAACAATGATCTCATTCGTGAGAAACTTGGATGGGATTATTCACAAACTCTTGAAGAAGGAATCAGAAAGACGTATACTTGGATTCAGGAGCAAATTGAGAACAAATGAAAGTTACAGTATTAGGTTCTAGTGGACAGATTGGTGCTTACTTGGTTGAGCACCTTGAATCCAAAGGACATGAAGTCACACCATTTGATGTTGCTCGTCATCACGGCGAGGATCTGACGCAGATTCCTAACCACAATCTGGAGCGTGCAATTAAGAATGCAGACTTTGTGTTTGTTCTTGCTTTTGATGTAGGTGGTTCACGTTACCTGAAGAAGTATCAACATACGTTTGACTTTGTTAATAATAACACTCGTATGATGGCAAACGTTTTTGACTTGCTTGGTAAGTATAAGAAGCGTTTTGTCTTCGCATCATCTCAGATGAGTAACATGAGTTATTCTCCTTACGGGGTGTTAAAGCGTGTGGGTGAACTCTACACTTCTACACTGAAAGGACTGACTGTTAAGTTCTGGAATGTCTATGGTATTGAAAAAGACATGGACAAAGCACATGTCATCACTGACTTTATCCGCAAAGGGTTTGAAGAGCGACAATTTGAGATGCTCACAGATGGAACCGAAGAGCGTCAGTTTCTCTACGCAGAGGACTGTTGTGAAGCACTGGAGACAGTGATGGAGAGTTATACTGACTTTAAACCTGAAGATCCTCTTCACATTACTGCATTCCGCTCTAACACGATTAGAGAGGTTGCCAACATTATTCAAGGATGTTTCGCAATGGAAGAAATTTTTGATGTTAAAATTAATTCAGGACTTGCTAAAGATAGCGTTCAGATGGATAAGAGGAATACCGCTGACACCTTTATTCTTGATTGGTGGGTTCCTAAAACCACGATTGATAATGGTATCAGACAAGTGTTTAACAAAATGAAAAAGGAGTACGGATATAATGACTAATCTTACACCACTTAGAAACTTTATTGCTCAACCTCATTGTGATTTGGGGGAGAATGCATGGAAACTTGTAGACTTGGCTCGCACTTACAAGAATGGACGATTTATTGACTTGGGTGTTCGTCTCGGTGCATCTTCCGCATGTCTATCTGTAGAGGCAGCAGAGCGTGGAAACAAAGTCATGGGTTGTGACTTAATGTTTGATGGATTCCAACGTGAGGGAGCACGTTTTGTTAACCCTGACTATATGTGTTATCCAGCAGATAGCGTCACTCTGGGCAAAAATTGGGATGAAGATCCCTTTGATGTTATCTTTGTTGATACCATCCATACCCGTGAGCAATCTCTCGCAGAACTTTACTATTGGGCAAATCATCTCAAGGAAGGTGGATTCTTTGTCTTCCATGATTCTCATTGGGAAGGCCCTGGTGATGTGATTGGAGGTGTTCAGCATGAACGTGTTGATGTTGCTATCACAGACTTCTTTGGACTTCCTAAGAGCGTTCGTGAGATGGACATCTATGAAGATGAAAACGTGATTATCAATCACTTTAAACCAAGTTTTGGTATGACATTTGTCAAGGTTAAACGCCCTGAAGCGATTGAAGAATTTAAGAGCAACATTGATTGGGAAAAAGTTTTTGAAACCCGTAACTGGTTGGCAGATCTTCACTTCAACAAAGAGAATGCAGACTACATTGATTGGCAACAGGATTTAGACAATATTCAATTTGAACTTGGAATTAATCCATGACGTATTCGATCACTCATTGGAGTGGGCGACTAGGGAATAATATTCAGCAAGTCGCTAACTGCATTATGTCCGCTGAAAGTCATGGTGTTCCCTTCAGTCAACATTTGCCTCATAAAATCATTTCTAGATGGGATATCTATCTTGGAGAATGTGAAACATCTGCCAGTGGAAGATTTTACTGTTGGGAACCACTTGTTCACTGTGAAAAAGGGATTCGTGAGGGTGGGAATGAAATTGGAATCTCTGTAGAGCACGTTTATGCAAACATGAGACGTGTTTGTAAAAATTACATTTCTCCACGACTAAAACTGCCAGAGAAAGAAACAATTGGTGAAGATACAATCGTGATGCACCTGAGAAGTGGTGATAACTACGATCGTATCTTTGATCCACCAACCAATTATGTTCCTAACCCTCTTATCTTCTATCTTAACTTGATTGAAAGTTTTGAAAAGTGCATTGTTATCACTGAACCTGATGACAAGAATCCTATCGTTCATGAATTAAAGAAGATTGATAAGGTTCACATTCAATCTTCCACAGTTGCAGATGATTTTGCGACTTTAATGAACGCAGAAAATGTTGCATTATCTGGTGTTGGAACATTTGCAATGGCAGCAGCACTTTGCTCTAGTAAAATTAAAAACTTATACACAACAAATTTGTTGTTGACTGAACATCTAAATTATACTATGATGCATGAAACAGATGTTCAAGTTCATGTAATGGACTTGAAAAATTATCTTCCTATTATTCCTTGTAGTTGGAAAAATACTGAAGAACAAAGACAATTTATCATAGATTATAGATGAAAATTTTTGTAACTGGATGTGCAGGTTTGCTTGGTTCAAACTATGCTCGCCACCTTCTTGCCTCAGGACATGAAGTAATAGGTATTGACGATCTCTCTGGAGGGTATAAAGCATTTTGTCCCAAAGGGGAGAAGTTTACGTTTGTAAAACTAAACTTAGAGAGGAGGAAGAAAGTTGCTGAACTTTTTGAGGAGCATAAACCTGATGTCCTCCTTCATTTTGCGGCGTATGCGGCTGAAGGACTTTCTCCTTTTATTCGTAATTATAATTATCGTAATAACCTTATTGTTTCCGCTAATTTAATTAATGAGTGCATCACCTACGGAACGAAAGTTATCTTCACTTCTTCTATGGCTGTCTATGGGGAACAGGAACCTCCATTTACAGAAGATAAACGCCCACAACCTGTTGATCCATATGGTATTGCGAAATACGCAGTAGAGTGTGATTTGAAACTTGCTCATGAACAGTTTGGACTTCGATATAATATCGTTCGTCCTCACAATGTTCTGGGTATCTATCAGAATATTTGGGACAAGTATCGTAATGTCATTGGCATCTTCATCCGCAAAGCATTAAATGGAGAATCCATCTTAGTGTATGGTGATGGAGAACAGACTAGGGCGTTCTCTGACATCAAATATTATATGGAACCGTTTGATAAACTCCTTACGGATTATGATGGAGAAACTTTTAATATTGGTGCAGACAAATACTTCACTCTCAATGAAGTAGCACATACTGTTCAGAGTATTGCTAAAAAGTATGGATATGAAGTATCTATTGAACACGGCGAACCCCGTCATGAAGTGAAACATGCTTACTGTGATCATACTAAAGCAAAGACACTGTTGAACTTTGAGGACAATACAAACCTTACCGAACTTATTGAAAGTATGTTTGTTTGGGCGATGAAGCAACCAAATAGAAAGGTAAAGGTTATGGAATATGAAGTAACAAAAGACATCTATGATTACTGGAAATGATTGATTTAGAAGGACAATATCCGACAGGATCTGAAAGATATTTTGCTGAGAAGCATGATAGACTAAGACGTAAGTTTCCAGGATCTGAAGACATCGTAGAGAACCATTCTCAATCGATGCAAGATCTTTTTGTTCTTTCCATGCTGAATGGAAAAGAGAATGGAGTCTATGTTGAAGTTGGAGCAGATCGTCCAAGAGTAATTAATAACACATGGTTGCTCGAATCAATGTATGATTGGAGGGGTGTATCGTTTGAGATCGATCCAGTCAAAGTTGACTACTTCAATACAATCAGAAGAAACAAATGCATCTGTGTTGATGCCATTGAATTTGATTACAAATGTCTCTTTGAAGAGAGAAACTATCCAAAGCAGATTGATTACCTTCAATTAGATTGTGATCCACCACAGGTAACGCTTCAGTGTCTTAACAGACTTCCTCTTGAGGACTACAGGTTTTCTGTCATCACTTTCGAGACTGATCTTTATGCTGGTGGTGGAGACGTTCAGAGACACCAGTGGGAGACTCTTACAAATCTGGGATACCAGAGAGTTGCTAAGAATGTGAAAAACGAAGGCAATCCTTACGAAGATTGGTGGGTTGATCCTGAGGTTATTTCTGAGGACACATGGAAAGAATTTTGTATAGATAACGTAGAATTTGGTAATATTATTTTAACATGAAAGTATTTGACTCGTTTATTTTCTTCAACGAACTTGAGTTGCTTGAGATGCGACTCAACATCTTGGGAGACGTTGTAGATAAGTTTGTTCTCACAGAATCTCCCTACACAGTGAGTGGTAATGAAAAACCTCTGTACTATGAGGAGAATAAGGACAGATTTGCCAAGTGGCATGACAAGATTGTTCATAATATCACAGAGGAGATTCCAAATGACTTCTCCCATATGATGGAGAAGAGTAAGTTTCATGTTGCATATAAGGACTTAGATCCATACGGACAGCGTTTTATTGATCTGCCCATCAGATTTCAACGTGCTGTGTATAATCGTAATGCAAGTTGCTTTGGTATCGAGAAAGCAGGTGCGGAAGATGGTGACATCGTGATGACTAGCGATGCTGATGAGATTATCAATCCATATGTCTTAGAAGATCTTTCCTGGTTCGATCCTGACAATCATTATGTTGCTGTTGGTAATGCATATTATTATAAATTGAACTTCCTGTATCAAGATGACTGGATGGGAACACGTCTTTGCACCTGGAAACATCTTAAAGGTACTACGATTGATCAGCATCGTCAAGATCATGCCAACGCACACAAGATCGAAAACGCATCTTGGCACTTTAGTTTCCTAGGAAATGCAGAAAACTTTAAACTGAAACTTGCTTCCTACGAACATACAGAAAATAATACTGCTGCTAATGTATCTAATGCAGAGGAGAAGGTAGAGCAAGGACTTGATCCTTTGAATCGTGGTATGGTATATCGGGCAGTGCCTATTGATGAAAGTTATCCTGAGTACATCCAGAATAACCAAGAAAAGTATGTAGAATTTATTAAACCATGGAACTGATTGAAGGTGTAGCACTATCTCAGATGTGTGATTACTCGTTTGGAGATCAAGCGGGACAGTGGAGTGGTATCTACACTCACTTCATGAAAGAAGCTAACCTGATGAACTTTGAGTTTGTCAGTAAAATGTTTGAGATTAAGAGAAGCAGAGATTATATGACTCTGTTTATTGATAATATCCGCTTATACAATAGAAGAATTCAAGAGGTAAGTGATCAAGATTGGCCTGCTGTCAGGGCAATGATGCAGAAAAGTAACCTCTTAAATCTTTGTAGAAACTTTTCTGACATGAAGTTCATTATCTTCACAAACCTTGAAGATACTCCTATCGATGATCATATTTTTGAATCGATTCCAAAAAATGTTCTGAAGATTTACGCTGTAAACGCGCTCAGTCATGGTGGAAAGGTAGTTCCTGCTCCTTATGGGGTTCAAAGAAAGATGCATCCAAGAGATAATCGTTCGGAACTGCTGCTGCAATCGATGGTAGGAAAACGTGCAGATAAACTTCTGTATGTAAGTCACAAGGAAGATTCTCATTCAGAAAGAATTGGCATTCGTCAAATGTTTATGGACAAGTTGTGGACTACAGTTGACACAACTAGGGTTGAGTATAATGAATTTCTTGAAAATCTTTCTAATCATAAGTTCATGCTTTGTCCTAGAGGAAATGCCATTGATTGTCATCGGAACTGGGAAGTTCTTTACATGCGTAGAGTTCCTGTGATGAAGAGACATCCTTACCTAGAGGAACTTTTCAAAGATTATCCAGTTCTTTTTGTTGACGATTACTCTGAAGTAACTGAAGAATTACTGAAAGCGAGTGATAATCTTTATCAACGAGTACAAGAAATGGATTTATCTCAATTATATTTGCGTAACTGGTTTGAAAATTGTGTGAGGGCGGTAGCATGAGTTTGAATTTCTTTTGTATCTCTGCATACAATAATGATCTGAGTTGGTTAGAAGAATATCCAAATCCACATCTGATTTACGATAAAGTTTGGGCAGGTGGATGGGCAGACAATGACGAATCTGAATTACTTCCTCCATCAAATCTGAAAGAGAAGTATCCAGACTATAACATCACCTATGGAGATCCTAATGGATATAACATTAGTGATTACATGACATTTATCATTGATCATTATGATAATCTACCAGATGTGACATGTTTCTTGAAAGGAAACACTATCGGTAGGCATATTAGAAAGGAAATCTTTGATCACATTATCAATAATAAATGCTTCACTACCGTTGAAGACTGGAGAGCACATGATCCCGAGCAAGAATCCTTAAAGTGGGGATATGCAATGATGTCATGTGAAGGTGGATGGATGGAGAAAAATGATAGTTGGTATTTGAATCATCCAAAACATCCCGTCAAGTACTTTACCTTCTACAATGATTTCTTAGATTATTGTTTTGAAGATCCTTTCCACCCGACGTATGTTAGATTCCCACCTGGAGGAAACTATATTGTTCCCAAGGAACATATTCTAAAATATCCTAAGACTTTCTATGAAAACCTTAGGACATTTACTAGACACACCAGAGTTTCTGGAGAAGGACAGTTGATCGAGAGAGCACTATATACCATTTGGATGGGCAACTTTAAAATATCAGAGAGGATGTACAAGAATGTTAGCGACGGAGTTTTTGCACGGCCAAGGATTAGGTAATCAACTGTTTGCTTACGTCACTACTAGAATGCTTGCTCATAGACTTAGGTATGATTTTGGTATCAAGGGACTTCAAAGTGCTGGGGATTCAAGAGTAAACAAGAAAGGGTTCTACTTTATGAACCTAGACTATGGAAAAGAGGTTCCAGACAATCTGACTAGATATGATGAGTATCGACACGGATTGCACACAGATGCGTATCTAAAAACTGATATTAGATTAACTGATAAACAACTTTTATCTATCCCCGATAATCATATAATCTATGGTAATCTTCAATCTGAAGACTACTTTGGGGATAATCTTGATCTAGTCAGCGATTGGTTGCGTGTTAATGATGAGCACGAACACGACGACACGAATGGAAAAAATATTTGTGTGTTAAATTTTCGTGGTGGAGATATGGTTGGAAATGCTGGAGCATTTGTTCCTGCTTCTTACTGGAATAATGCTATGGAGCGTATGTCAGAATACAATCCAAACATGGAATATTGCATTGTTACTGATGACATTAAAACTGCTAATAGGATGCTCCCTGATATCCCTGCTTATCATGTTGATGTGGTATGGGACTATGTGGCAGTTAAGAATGCCCGAAACGTTATCTGCACCACCTCTACTTTCTCCTGCTTCCCCCTCTGGACATCCAAAAACTTAGAGATGTGCATCGCACCCAAGTATTGGTTTCATCATAACTTGTCACAAGGATGGTGGAGTCTTGGGTGTAGTATTTACAGTTATCCAACATATTATATGGATAGGGAAGGTAAACTGTTTACACCTGATGAATGTAGAGTAGAATGGGAAGAGTATAAGCAGAAATCAAACATTTATGATGGGGACTTATGATGCCAAAAATTAATTTACCAGATGTCACTTTAATTTCTGTAGACACCACCGATGATCTGTCAGGCACCCTCAGAGGTGTCTATACTAGTATGTCGGGTATCAACTATGGTGCTATTAAATTAATCACCACACAAGAGCAAATTGATAAGAACCCAGGACTTACTGCTGAAGGTATTCAGATGGAGGAGTCTGCAGTTCCCATCAAGAATTACAATGATTACAATCACTATATCATCTATCATCTACATGAGCACGTAGATACTTCACACTGTCTCCTAGTCCAACCAGATGGGTTTGTATTGTTCCCTGACAAGTGGGATGACTCTTGGTTGCAGTATGACTATATCGGTGCTCCATGGGCGCATGTAAAGGATGCATACATCGATCCTTTTGGTAATCATCATAGAGTTGGCAATGGTGGATTCTCTTTCCGAAGCAAGAAGTTTCTTGAGGTTCCTACAAAAGTCGAAGTCCCATGGGAAACAAACAATAGTGACTTCTACTGGATGCCTGAAGGTGTGGTAAATTATCATGAGGATGGTAACGTTTGCGTTCACAATCGTCACATCTTTGTAGAGCAGGGATGTAAGTATGCACCTGTTGATGTTGCAGTCAGGTTCTCACAAGAAACCAGAGTTCCTGAAGCGGAAGGAATCACACCGTTTGGGTTCCACTATAGACTGCCCCCTGGAGTTGAATTGGGGTAATGCCATTAATTAAGAACAAAGACGGGGAGTTTGGATATTATTCACACATCCCCAAATGTGCTGGAAGCAGTTTGGTTGATGCTCTGATATACAATGGGTGGTTTGTTCATCTTAATGCAATGAAGCAGGCGGGAGAGAGGAAAGATTTTGTACCCGCTATTAAATTGCATTTGAGAGACTATAACGGACTGTCCGAATCAAGTCATTTTAAGGAGTTGCCATCTACTTTTCATCCATGTAGACATCAACACTGGCATTTGGAGATCGTAAAACACTATTGCGATTTGAGTCATTGTAGGTGGAAGTTTGCAATTGTAAGAGATCCTGTTGAGAAACTGATAAGTGAATTTAGATTCAGAAAGGGAGCATACTGTCCACTCAATAGCACGAAAACTTGGGATGATTATGATCTTGGAAGAAATAAAAACGAAGTTAAAACAACTAACTTTAGTTACTGGTTAAGAATGAGTCATGAAACATCAATACTAAATCCATACATTTGGGATAATCATTTTAGGCCACAGTGTGAATTCGTTGAACCTGGATTTGATATCATTCCTTTTAATCTGGATAAAATTAATTTTTACTTACGAGATCGTCTTGGATTTAAATCAAAAATTCCTTGGGTAAATAAGTCAGAATTTGATGAGGTGAACGCTACCCAAGAGGATAGACAATTTATAGAAGAGTGGTATAATAGAGATTACGAACTATTTGCAAATAAAAAAGATTACAACTGGATTGAATAATGATCGGACACAATCACATTGGTAAGAACGGAAGGTTTGGAAACCAGATGTTTCAATACGCAGCAACCAGAGGCATAGCTGCTGCTAGAGGTTACAATTTTGCTATCCCAGACGGCCCAAAGTCTGATGCCGAGTTTAATGATGAGGAGAATCAGCATAAATTATTCATGGCATTTAAGATGCATGGTGCTCGGAGCGTCTATGAACTTAATGCACCCTATAAACAAGAGGGATCATTTAGGTTTGATCAAGATTTATTTGACAATTGTCCCGATGAAGTCAACCTTTATGGATACTTTCAATCAGAAAGATACTTCAAACATATTGAAGAAGAGATTCGTGAAGACTTTGAATTTCGGGATGATGTAAAAAAACTCTGTAGTGACATTTGGAAAGAGATTGTAACCGATGAAGGACACCCAGAAGCAATCGGACTTCACGTCCGACGAACAGATCATCTCATCAAACCAACCTTTCATCCAGTCCTCCCTATCTTCTACTATGAAGAGGCACTTGGACGACTGCCAAAGGACATCCCTGTTTTTGTATTCACGGATGATCCATCGTGGGCGTTCGGACACCCGTTCTTTGAATCTGATCGTTTCTTTATCTCTGAGAGTGACAACGTACATGATATGTGCCTCATGTCCATGTGCAACTACAACATCATTGCTAACTCCACTTTCTCTTGGTGGGGAGCATGGCTTGCAGGACACGACAACGTGATAGGGCCAAAACTTTGGTTCGGCCCTGATGGGGAAGATCCAACTGATATTTACATTGATCGCTGGGAATATCTTGATGTCTGAAATTACCGTATGTATCCCCACCTATGAATATAGAGGTGATGGAGTTACTTATCTTGTAGAGTTATTTGATAGTCTTGCACGTCAGACTTTTACCGACTTTGATGTTATCATCTCTGATCACAGCAAAGATGATGTAATCATGGAGTGGTGTAAGCATTGTCATTATGATTTTGAAATTACTTACATCCAAAACCCAAATGGACGTGGACTTCAATCAACAAATACAAACTGTGCGATTGAAAATGCAGAGGGTAAAATTGTTAAACTGATCTATCAAGATGATTTCTTTGTAGATGAAGATGCTCTTCAAAAGATTCATGATGCTTTTACCCATGGTGTCAAATGGTTATTTCATGGGTTTACTCACTCTACAGATGGTAGAGAGTTTCATCGTCCATGTTCTCCGAAGTGGACTTCAACAATGCTTCTTGGAGATAACTTGTTAGGAAGTCCATCATGCACGGCATACTTGAATGGAACGTATCTTGGCATGGATGAAGACATGAAACTTCTAATTGATACTGAACTCTATCATCGAATGCGAATGGAGCACGGTATGCCTGCAATTATTGATGACGTTTTGATTGCAAATAGAGAACATGATAATCGTGTCAGTGCTGGTGGTATTGATTATGACGCTGTTATTTCAACGGAAGATGGATCTAGACAATGGTTGGTAAATAGGAGAGAAGTTTCCCACATTCAGGAAAAACATCAAAACTTTTTTGTAAATCAGAAATATCCAGATGAAGATTGATTTATCCCAAGCAACATTTATTATTCCTATTCGTATTGAGTCTGAAGATAGACTTAGAAATGTAGTTACATCACTTGCTTTTTTATATGATAACTTTGACACAAACATTATTGTTAAAGAAGTAGATAAAGAATCAGTATTCAAAGAAAGAGGATTACCTCAACTTCAAAGTTTTTTTGAAGACTTTAATGTCAAGCATATCTTTGAAGAGAGTGATGAACCTTTGTTCCATCGTCAGAAAGTTCTGAACGAAATGATCATGGAGGCAGACACCGAGATTGTTGTCAACTATGATTGTGATGCCATCTTACCACTGAATTCATATGTAACTGCCTATGAAGGCATCATGAACGGTACATATGATGTGGTTTATCCCTATGGTAGTGGAATGTTCCAGAGGCAAGTCGCCGCAGAGGATAAGATCGTTTCCGACTTCCTTGATAGCAATGACTATGGAGTCCTAGATAGTGTTTCTAATGAGCACACATCCGACTTTGGATGGGCACAGTTCTTCAGACGTAGTGTCTATATTGAAGGTGGCATGGAGAATGAAAACTTCCGTGCCTATGCTCCAGAAGATAAGGAAAGATACTTCCGCTTCACCACACTTGGATATAAAGTTGGTAGAGTCGATGATGTTGTCTATCATTTGGAACATGCCAGAGGTGAAAACTCTTGGTTCTCTAATCCACACATGCAGGGTAACATGAATGAGTGGGAGAAGATTGCTAGGATGGACAAAAAATCTCTTATGGAGTATTATTCTAATCAAAAGTATCTGAAAAAATATGTTAGCATTTAATCAACTTGGAAGTCTAGGTAGACTTGGTAATCAGATGTTTGAATACGCTGCTCTCCGTGGCATTGCAGCGCATCATGGATATGAGTGGAGAATCCCTCCATTCCACGTAGAAGGTATTGAAAACTACAGTCTTCAACAGGCATTTAATTTAGAATCTGTAAAAGAAGATAACTTGCAGATTGTTGATCATTATCAATATGTTGGCGAAAGATTCTTTCATTTTGATGAGGAATTCTTTAATAGATGTCCTGATAATGTTAGTCTGCATGGATTCTTTCAATCTGAAAAATATTTTAAGAATGTAGAGGATGTAGTCCGTAAGGATTATGAATTTCATGATGAATATCTTGAACCTTGTCAGGCAATCATGGATGAGTATAAGGATCAGAATCCTATCATGCTTCATGTTCGTAGAGGAGATGCTAACTTAACAGATCCTCGTGGATTTAAGTGGAGTTATACACAATGCGGTGATCAACATCCCACCCAGACTGTTGATTACTATGAAAGAGCACTTGCAGAGTTTGATGATAACCAACCTGTATTTGTATTCTCCGATTCTATTGAATGGGTGAAGGAGCAAGAGTTCTTCTCTGGAGATAGATTCTTACTTTCTGAACCTGTGGACAAGTATGCTGATGGTTCTTTCACACCATATGCTGATTTGTGCTTGATGTCTCTGTGTTCTCATGCTATTATTGCTAATAGCAGTATGAGTTGGTGGGGAGCATATCTCCAATCTAACCCAAACAAAAAGGTGGTAGCACCTAAGAGGTGGTTTGGCCCTGCTTATGCAGACAAAGACACTAAAGATCTCTATTGTCCCGATTGGATTGTCCTATGAACAGAATTAAAGACTACGCTGAATTAGAAGAAAGAATCGTTCTCTGGCTCAAAGAGTACGCTGATAACAATAACATCAGAGCACTTGTTTGTGGTGTGTCTGGTGGCATCGACTCTGCTGTTGTATCAACATTGTGTGCTCGTACAGGACTGCCTACGTATGTCCTGACGATGCCTCTCAACTCAAAGTTGGATAACACCATCCTCTCCACCGCACATGCGACAGAACTGAGAGAGCAGTATGAAAACGTTATTATGCAGAACGTTGATCTCTCTTCTGTTTACGATAAACTACTCAGTGATATCGATTGGTGGACTGATGCTCATGGTGGCGAGAAGGGAACTTATACATCCAACAACCTTGCAAACGCTAACACTAAGTCACGTCTTCGTATGGTGACTCTGTATCAGATTGCTGGAACTGTTGGTGGCATGGTTGTCGGTACGGGTAACAAGGTTGAAGACTACGGTATCGGATTCTACACTAAATATGGTGATGGCGGTGTGGATATTGCACCTATCGCTGACTTGTACAAAACAGAAGTATGGGAACTTGGCAGACACCTTGGTGTCGATCCGCGTATCATTAATGCTGCTCCTACAGATGGACTGTGGGAAGATAGTAGGACTGATGAAGAGCAGGTAGGTGCATCCTACGAGGATCTGGAATGGGTGATGGAGAGTGACATCTTCATAAACATGAATAAACCAGAAACTGCCACTATGTGGATGGGTAAAGAACTTACTGAACAGCAGAAATCCGCTATCAAATCATATAGAAAGTTCCACCGTCAGAATAAGCACAAAATGAATTCTATTCCTACGTTTAAACTATGAAGATTGGACTTATTGGAGCAGGGAGACTGGGTATTTGCTTCTCTCTGCTCTGCGAAAAAGCAGGTTATGATGTTCTAGTTTCAGACATCAGAGAAGATTATGTTGCTGCACTTCAAAACAAGACGATTAAGACTAATGAACCATTAGTTTCTGAACTTCTGCAAACCTCTGAGAATTTTGAGGCAACTACTGATAACCAGAGAGTGCTTGAGGAGTGTGACATCATTTACACTCTTGTATCAACTCCCTCTCTGCCTAGTGGAGACTATGATATCTCTGCTGTATGGAAAGTAGTCAATGATATCATTATTTCTGGTGTTAAAAACAAACCATTCATTGTTGGATGTACCACTAATCCTGGAGACTGTGAAAAGTTTCAGGAAGAATTGAATGATATTGGTTGGGAAGTATTTTATAATCCAGAGTTTATCGCTCAGGGATCTATTGTGCGAGATCTTCAGAATGCTGACATGGTTTTGGTTGGTGGTGCTGAAGGAGAAACTTATAATGAACTTCGTAGACTCTATAAGTCTATTCAAATTACTGATCCAAAGATCAGTAATATGTCAACCACTGCTGCTGAGATTGTAAAGTTGGCAATGAATTGTTATCTTACAACCAAGATCAGTTATGCCAACATGGTTGGAGAGGTAATGACTCTTGCAGGACTTGGTAATGAAATCAAGACTGTGTTGACTGCCATTGGTAATGATACAAGAGTAGGTAGAAAATATCTTAACTATGGATATGGGTTTGGTGGCCCTTGTCTTCCTAGAGACAATCGTGCATTTGCGGCATTTGCTGCACATCAAGGAATGGAGTATAATCTAGGAGAAACTGTTGACAATTTCAATAATCAACACGCTACATTCCTTCTGGAACAAGTTATCAGAGATAATGATCAAGGACTTCCATTCTACTTTGACTACATTTCCTACAAAAAAGGAACTGATATGTTAGTGGAGAGTCAGCAATATAAGTTGTGTCTTGATTTGCTGGATGCTGGACATGTAGTGTACATTGATGATATTGAATCAATTGTCAATCAGGTAGAAACACAGTTGGTTAATACCTATGGCGATAGAGTTCGCTTTGGATCACCTAACGAGGAAGTTTATAAAGTTAAATTTTGATGGATTTCTCTACTTTAGATAAAAACAAGTCTGCTTTCAAACTCAAGGGCATGGGCCCAATTTATTATCTCAATCTTGATGGACAACCAGAAAGACGTGAGTTCATGGAGGGGCAGTTCAAATATTGGGAAGTAGAAAACTACGAACGCATCTCTGCTTATGATGGTAGAGATGACGATCTCAGTGACATCCTTGTGGGCAAGTATCCTGAGATGATGTCCTCTGGTGAGATTGGGTGTACTACGTCTCATTTAAAGGCACTGAAGCACTACCTAGAGACTTCTGATAGTCCTTATGCAATTATCATGGAAGATGACTGTAGTTTAGAAACAGTTCGATTTTGGAACTTCTCCTGGAAAGAATTTATTGCACACTTCCCATATGATTGGGATGTGGTTCAAATTGCGGTTATCTGCACGGGTGATATTCATGTGAACCTTCATAAGAGGTTTGTGAATGATTTCTCTACAGCATGTTATGTTATTAATAGAAATCATGCTGAGAAGTTAGTTCGTCTTCATTGTCGTGAAGATAAGTACAAACTTGACATGGGTGTAAAACCACGTCCTGTTGCAGATGATCTTATCTACAATGCAGGAAATACTTTCTCGATCCCTCTTCTTCTTTATCAGATTGAAATGGGATCAAGTATTCATCAAGATCACATTGATGCGTTCCATAAAGGGAATCATCAGGCACAATCAAACTTCTGGGTACAGCAAGGATCAAATTTTGATATCTCACAGCAGATGGATTATGATCCTTACCTAGGTAGAATCACCGAAAATTCTGCTATGCAAAAAGCAGAAGAGTCGGAAAACCTAACCTCTTGACAAAATCTTAAAAGTAATCTAAGATAAATAACAATTATCACGCGCATTTATACCTATTTGGGTGTGACAGTTTAACAACAGATCCTTGTCGAGGATCTTTTCATCTGTGGGTATCCATTCCACAAGTAAAAATAACGAGGTATTAACCAATGTTCAAATCCGCAATCGCACTTGTTGCCGCTGCTCCTTTGATGGCAGCACCTGCCCTTGCAGGCCCTTACGTTAACGTCGAAGCCAATGCAGGTTGGACTGGCGATGATTACACTGGCGCTACTACCGACATTCATGTTGGCTACGAAGGTGAAATCGGCACAACTTCCTACTACGTTCAGGCTGGCCCTGCTATCGTTGCTAACGACGGCGAAGACACTGTGAATGAGTTCTCTGGTAAAGTCGGTGTTGGTGTTCCCGTCTCTGATGCTGTCGGCGTCTATGGTGAACTCTCCTTCCTGACGGCTGAAGATGATGACGACTTCGGTGTAGGTGGAAAACTGGGTGTTAAATATAATTTCTGATACACTTTGCATAACTTTTTTCGCACCCCCTGATATTAGGGGGTGTTTTTTATGCCAAGTTTTAGGAAAGGTAAAATTTAGATTAATCTGTCATACATAATTAAGTAAATGGCTGTAACGACTAACGAGTTTGGACAGCAAAATCTTTTTGCTAAAGAACCTTAGATGTATATTTCTAAAACCGACGCAGAGCGTTACGACTATGAAACCTACGCTGAGAAAGCGGAGAAGTTGAATGGACGCACTGCTATGCTTGGATTTATTGCTGCTGTTGTCATCTATGCTACTAGCGGTAGTGTATTTTTCTTTGGTGCATTTGGATTCTGATGACTGAAACAATTTTTACATTAACTAGTGTAGCATTCTTCATATTGCTGTATTATTCTGTAGAACAACTCGCTGAGACATACTGATCCATGCCTTTCAACGTCACTCTCCACACTCCCGATGGAGATCAAACTATTTCCTGTGAGGAAGATCAATTCATTCTTGAGGCTGCCGACGAAGCAGGCATTGATCTGCCTTACTCCTGCTGTGCTGGTGCATGTTCTTCCTGTGCTGGTAAGATCGTGAGTGGAACCGTTGATCAAAGTGATCAGTCTTTCCTTGATGATGATCAAATTGACGCTGGATTCGTACTCACCTGTGTTGCTTATCCTACTAGCGACTGTGTGATTGAAACTGAAAAAGAAGATGAACTTTACTAATGCCTGCTTACAAAACTGGGCAAGATTTGAAGAAAAACATCCCAATACCTTCAGAGCGATGTATCAATTCTGGGTGTCTCAAGGCAACATACATACTGCAGGGATTATAAAGTATTACTAGGCTTATTATGCAAAAAGTAATTAATGTCTTAGCAGTTCTATCATTTGTAGGAACTGCCTGTATCATCGGTGGAGGAACGGTTGTTTATCTGCGCCGAGATGCTATCATTGAACAAGTAAAGGAGAATGTTGCTAAAGCAGCAACAGAAGCGATTGTAGAAGCACTTCCTGGAATGATGGATACTGCTCTGCCTGAACTTCCTAACACCACTGGTGGTGCTATTCCTGCTGTTCCCTCTACTATTGGTCCTGCTATTCCTTCTTTCTGATATGAAAAAATTTATTATGTGTCTGCTGGCAGCAGCAAGCATGTCTGCACCAGCACTTGCTGAACCGATCAAAAGTTATTATTCCATGGATGCCATGGGGTGCATGTTACTTCGAGAGTGTACCGATGGAGTCAAAGAGGTCTCTAGTCTTTTGGATATTTCTAGTGAGTATTCCAATACTGATGATTTTTATTCTATTTCTAATGAATTCAACAGTATGCTTGTCGCCCTTAAGCAGGTCGGAGTTAACGTGTTTCTAGCAGACGAAAAATATTTTCCTGTTGGTCACCGTGGAGTTTATCATACTATAAGTAATAATTTTTTCCTGAACAAAACGTTCATGAAACGTCAATACATATTGATGAATGTAATGCGTCATGAAGGATGGCACGCTGCTCAGGACTGCATGGCAGGAACAATTGAGAATAATATGATTGCCATCATTCATAATGAGGAAGACGTGCCTGAGATATGGGCAGAGATGGCACGTAGGACATATAAAGATATACCTCATGCTATTCCCTGGGAGAAAGAAGCAACCTGGGCAGGAAAGACTGAAGGTATGACGATGAAAGCACTTCAATCTTGTGCTGCTGGCACTATGTGGACTGACTATGATCCCACTCCTATGACTGGTGAATGGTTGGTTGAAAACGGATATATTACTAAATAATAACATCCGATAAGGAAATCGGAACAAAATCACCCAAGGCAAACCCCTTGATATCATCCCCTTTCAGTCTTATAATGTAGGGGTTTGTTGTTGGACAACAAGCATTTACATATGACACATTTAACAAGAGATGTGTTAGTCAAAGTCATAGTTGCAGAGGAGATGCGCTCCCTCGATGGCAATGATTACCTTCAGTCTCTCCAGAATGCGTATCACAAATGGCATCATCAAGGAAGTGATGTTCTTTGTCAAAAATTTAATACAATTAAAAAAACAAATATCTCAGTAGAACAACTGAAACCCTAAATAGAGTGGCCTTACTGATGACTCATGCCTGAAGAAGCAAAGATTGAAGAGAAAAAGAAAGGCCCGATCGGAAAATTAAAGGAGAAGATTCTTCCTGATGAATCAGAAGAAGCAGCGATCATTTCAACAATGGTTAGACTTGGTGTATTGGTGTGGTCTGGGGGAATTTTGACATTGAATTATGTTACAGTACCTGGTATACCACAGCAGAAAATTGATCCGACTTTTATAGCTTCAGTTTTTACAGGAGTTTTGGCAAGTTTCGGAATTCAGACAGCATCTAAGAAGGGTGACGGCACAATGAAAATGGATGCTGCTGCTAAGGCTGCTGCTAATGGTGGTGGTGCAATCACCAAAGCAGACTTAGAGAAACTGATTGCTGCTGCGTCTCAGATTGCTCCTTCTCAAACCATTAGAGTTGAACAAGGCCCAATCAAAATCGTAACAGACTCAGAACAACCACCTTACAAGATGTGATATGAAACCTTACCTGAAGTGGATTGCCATTAGCGTTGGCAGCGTAGTAGCAATCGCACACATCGGGGTGTTGGGGCATTTAATCAGAAGGCAACCTGAAAGGATTCAAGTTCCAACGATTAATATTCCACGCGGCACTCCTTATTCCTCCTATAAGATTGAATCAGGTAAGGACGGATATACAATTGAATATAAGGCAAACGATCCTGCTATTCTTGAGTCACAGAGATCATTACATCTTGATCAAGATAAGAAAGGACTCTTTGGCAGAAAATTTGAGCAGCGAAGAGAATGGAGACGTGATCAATACACTGCGGAAGGTGTAAGGAACATTGGAGGTACCTTAACGTCGGACGATGAGGGAAAGAGTGTCCTAAGCGCAGAGTGTATCGCGGCGGACGCTGGAGCACGATCACAAGGTGCGATGGCAGGTAGTGCTATTGCTACTGGAGTTGCTGTCCCTGCAGTAATGAACATTCCATACGTTGGTTGGTTAGCAGCAGGATGGGTTTCACTACTAGGAAACAACGTTGGTTCTGCAGCAGGTTCTATGGTGAACTCTGCAATCAGTGACTGTTAATGAATTTATTTCTTCGTCCTTTAGAAGATGTAATGATGTCACCTGGAGTATCATCTGGCGTCTCATCATTTTTCTAGCGGGTGTTTTGTATGTCGTTGTCTATATACTAGGAATTGACGAGAGAGAAGAACATGGGAGCCATGACACCCCCAAGCAGGAAGAGTTGCTACAACTTCCGAGTGACGGAGATTAATCGTGTTCTTGACGGCGATACTATTGATGTCACCATTGATCTTGGGTTTGACTTATACAAGAAAGAAAGAGTTAGAGTTGCAGGCGTTGATACGCCAGAGAAGAGAACGAGAGATCTAGAGGAGAAAGCACTTGGAAAAGACGCAACCGAATGGCTCAAAGCAAAACTGGAATCGACTATCGCTGGTGATGATGAGTTGTCTGTTAGGACTGAACTTGTGGGTGGTGTGGGTAAGTATGGACGCCTTCTTGGTTGGTTATATATTGGAGACGCAGAACTATCACTGAACGAGCAGATGATTACTGAGGGATATGCGTGGGAATACGATGGGGGCACTAAGCAAAAGAATTTTGAAGAGTTAAGAGAAATTCGTATAGCACACGGAACTTTAGTTGAGTAAAAATGGCTTTTCACCTCAAAAAAACTACACTAGAAAAAGAAGTTTACTATAAGGGTGGATTAGTATGGACTGATGTGTATGATGATAGAAAATCATACGCAACCAGTGCTTTAGCACAAGCAGATATTGATGAGATGTCTTCTCCCCTGATTAATGAAATAGAAAGGCCAAAAATTAGGGGCACTATTGTAGAAGAGTAATGCCACAGATTCCTGATATTCGTCTTAATAATTTAAGAATACGTGACATTGGAGTTCAAGATGTGCCGAGAGCATTAACAACTAATCCACCCATAGCAATACCTGTGTATCCACCCGTAACAAGTCAGGTGGGTACACCAATTGTTAATATGCCTGGGTGTGTTCAGGCACACAAAGATAATAAAGAGAATGTCAATCTAAAGGAAGAAGATGATAAGGGTACGATGACTCTGTGTGATGCAGGTACTCCTAGTTTCAGTCCGATAGATTATGATGCAAATAAGTTAGATATTACTCAAGAGGCACCACCACTTCCAACTATAAAATCTCCTGAGAAAGAAGAAGAGGATACTGAAACAGACACTGAAGCAGATACACCACCGCCACCACTACTAGCAAATGCAGAGTGTCCTACAAGAGAGCAACAGTTAAAGAATCCTGTAGGAAAATTATTACAAAATAATAAAAAGATAGTCAGGTATGAGACAGTAGGAAAAGAATGTCTCCCTGTATTTGAGAATTTAAATATACCAGATCAGATTGTTGCTAACCTACCATCACCAGGTGCTGTAACTGTTACCGCCTCAATTGCTGCAGTTGCGACGACCTCTGCACTGCTTGCAAAGCCTCTTGCTGATCTTTTGTTAAAGGTTGTGAAACCGACTGTGAAGAAGGTGATAAAGAAGATTGCCGCCTTACGGGGTAAGAAGATCCCGCCGCAGTCGAAAGGGGAGCGCCAAACTGAGCAGCGTCAGAGGAATCACGCTGTGAAGGCACTGCGCTCTGTTCGCCCACTGAAGAAGTAGGAGGAATACTATGACGGTGTGGTGCAATATTAGTTTTATTTTGCACCATTACATCCGCACATATTGCTCTGTAAGGGCTACGTGGATGGAAATAAATTCCCTGTTGTAATAACTGCCCACAATTCTTGAGTCTGGCTAACTCAAAGTCTAAGCGTTTATTGGCAACTAGTTGTTTTTGAAGTTGAATTTGTGTATCTGCTGCTGCTTTACAACGCTCTTGCAATCCACCATCAAGAGGTAGGGAGAGTGTTGCAGATAAACCAACACTTGTACTACTATTTGCTGTCATACCAGTTCTAACTGGTTTCTGCCAGAGTTGATGTCCTGGATTATCAGGTACTCCATCCCCCTGTACTTCCATGATAGTGATGGGCATGTCAGCACCATCTTCATATGCTCTTACAGTTTCACCTTCTGCATTTGTATATGTTCTATCATCATACCAAGACTCCCAAGGCCAGTTCTTTACATTCTTGGTGACTTCTACTATTCTTCCTTCAAAATCTCTGTTATCATATTGAGGTTCCATATAGAAAGTTTCAAATGGATCCTTATCACTACGAGCATGAGTAATATATGGGGTGAAATTAGCAGTTGGGCCTTGACAACTGATCCCACCCCCGTAGGTGTTAGTGATATACGGGCCTTGTAAAACTTGAATAGCTTGGTTGGTAACCGATCCTGAACTATTTGCGATTGGATTTGCGGTTGCACTCACACCCCCGACATCCGCTGCAATCGCAGTCGGGGCACTTACAACCACACTCAGGGCAGATAGGCATAATACTTTTACTGGGTAAAGACTGAAGTTGTATCTGTGACGCTTGTCACTTCTGTGGTTCTTTGAATTATAGTTTGATTCGTTATTCCTGGCCCCTGGTAGGTGCTTGTGAACTGGAATGCTGCTCCTGGTTCTGTGATTGTGAAATTGGAGTTGTTGAAGTTCAATCCAGTTGCAGAACTTGTAACTTGTCCTTCGATTCCTCCTAGGGGAGTCACTGTCACATTGTTGGTTACTGTTGGGGGAAGGAGTGATGCTCCGTTGTTGGATACGTTTGTTCCAGATACTGTGTATTGCCATCCTGTTGCATAGTCTATAGAGTTAATCGTTTCAGTTTGCTTACTTGTCGTCTCCGTGTGGCTCGTCATGGATCCTTGGCTGAAATTTGGGACCACGGGGACCGCCAGTACAGCGGCAGGAATAAGACTTACTCCCACCGCAGACATCACAATATATATGATTGTCTTTCCAAAAGTCATGAATTTTTGCCTCGCTCATATTTAGTCGATCACAGTGATCTCTGAGACAAATTGGCCAACGGCTGTAGAACCAGCTCCACCAGCAGTAACCGCGATACCACCGTCTGTAGCAATAGTACCTGCCAGGTTACCAGCAGTTCCAGCAGTGTAAGAAGTCTGACTGGAGAAGTTACCAACATCGCCTACAGTAGGAGCTGCGGTTGGAACTGCATCACCTTGCAGGAAAGAAGAACTAAATGAGAATGCTTCTCCAGCTGTTGCCTGAGTTGCAGAGATTGCTCCAGGAGCATAGACACCACTGGTGATTGTACCAGTAGATATAGTACCTGCAGTAGTCCCGTCCGTGGTATTTACGTTAGATCCAGATACACTATATTGGGAACCCAGTCGAGTTGCAGTGGTTCTTGCACTATCTACAGTGAGTTGGACACTTGAACTCATTTTATGAACCAGTCCTCCTGCATGTGCTGCAGGTGCTGCCATCAAAATCATTATTAATGGAAGAAATCTTCTCATTATTTGCAGTACTTTGGAGTGTTTATTTATTTAGAGGGATGTTTTTTACAAAAAGAATTATTGTTTGTGATGATACTTGACATATTACTGAAGTATGACTAGGATAGGTTTGTCAGGTTTGGATGAGAGTTTAAATAAATAACTAAAAACTTGGGAAATGGATGACGATAGTATTGAGCTAACTGTTACTTGGTGTATTGGTGGATAATTTTTCTATTTTTTTATTTGCTATGGCTGGCATCTCTATGCTTGTAGGTGCTTTTTATTTAATAAATAGCGCTGCTAGTTCCAAACCTATGAGAGATTATAATGCTGGGCGCTTGACTGGTACTTGGACTACTCAGGTAAAAAGACCAGTGCATCCTGAGATGAAGGATGTAGAACCAGGAACAGAATTAATGGGAGTTAATTTTGGAAAGACTGAGTGTAATTTGGAAGAGTATAAGGATCTTCAAGCAAGGATTGATGCATTAAGAATTGAATTGGAAGATCAATTTGAAGATGGAGATGATGATGAGGATGATGGTGGATCTACTGTGGTATTAAATCGATGACTGAAATTAATTGGAAAGAAGAACTTGCTAATTGGGAGGAAGAGTATATGGAGATGAGGGACTGTGATCCTGGTCCTGCTCTTACTGATGTAGAAGTAGACATTCTTCAGGGTGATGTGTTAAAATCTAATGAGGGCATGATCTTTGGCGGGATGTATGCTGATTGGAAAAAACGTAAAGGATTACCATCATGAAAAATACTGAAAATTACGAAAAACTTCTAGAGAGATTTTATAAAAGAACTACTCAATTAGAAGATAGGCAATCTGATTTGGAAGATGCCTATCAAGAATATATGCAATTGGATAGGGATTTAGATAGGTTAGTAGGTTCTATTCAGGCAGTAGAATATCTTGCTTATGGTAAACTTCCTGGTGATGGTAATCATGGTGGTATGGAAGATCATCATCCTAGAGAATAAAGCACAATCCCGTTTTTTCATGACTATTTGGTTTTATGAGCACCTTCTGAACCACTGCCACTGGGTTTGGGTTCGCTTGCTTGATGATGCACCACAGGACGCCATCCACAAGCGTCTCACCCGCATTTTTGATATTGGCATGGGTGATTCAATGAGGTGCTACATGAAGGCAAAGGGAGAGTGGTAAAGCACTCTTTCTACCCTCTCTAAAGACTCTCTAAGCGTCTCTAAGGCGCTTCTTTTTGACATTATGCTATCGTCATGGTAGAATCCTAATATGATTAAACTTCGTCCTCATTAAATGATTAAACTTCGTCCTCATCAGGAGCGTATTGTTGCCTCTATGGTAGCTAACCGTAAGGGACAGGTTATTGTCCCTACAGGTGGCGGCAAAACTTTGTGTATGATTAAGGATGCACAAAGAGAGTTTAATAGTGGTAACAAGTGGGGTTTTATTTTAAAGCAACCTGATAGAAAAACCATTGTAGTTGTATCCCCACGCATACTACTAGCACAGCAACATTCTAATGATTTTGATGATTGGTTAGGTGTACATCCTTTGCTTCAGCGTAGGATACTGCATGTACATAGTGGAAAAACATCACATTATTCCACTACAGATTCTAAGAAGATTAGTGAATGGAATGATGAGAATAGTAAGTATAATAGGTTAATTTTTACCACATATCATTCATTACATAGAATACAAGAAGCAAAGATTCCTGTAGATATAATATACTTTGATGAGGCACATAATAGTGTTCAGAGACATTTTTTCCCTGCTACTGAGTTTTTTGCAACTAGAGATGGAATTCGCTGCTATTTCTTTACTGCTACTCCTAAGCATTCTCTTTCTATTTCACATCCTGGAATGAATGATGAGGAGATTTATGGTAAAGTGTTGGAGCAAGTTTCTGCTCCTGAGTTAGTGCGTAAGGGATATATTCTCCCTCCTAAAGTATTAGTGAAGCAACTAGAAATGATTAAGGTAGGGCGTCCATCAGTGGAGCAAGATGCAGAGAATTTGTTAGCAACTATCGATGAATCTGGTGTTGATAAAATATTAGTTTGTGCAAGAAGAACAGCACAGATTGTTAACATGGTTAGTGAGACTAACTTCTGCAATCAGTTACAAATGCGTGGTTATAATTGGATGTATATAACTTCCAAGACTGGTGCAATTATCAATGGCACAGAAGTTGGGAGGGATAAATTCTTTGATACATTGACAAAATGGGGCAAAGAAAAGGAGATGAAGTTTGTAGTTATGCACCATAGTATTTTGAGTGAGGGTATCAATGTCCCAGGATTAGAGGCAGCATTGTTTATGCGTAACATGAATTATATTGCCATTAGTCAGACTATTGGTCGTGTAATTCGTAAAGGTAATGAAGACAAGAAGTTTGGGTTGATTTGTATACCAATCTATGATAGAGTTGGTATTAGCACTGCTAAAAGTGTTAATGCTGTTGTTGATACTATTTTCAACAAAGGTGAGGCAGCAGTTACTATAACTAAGAAATGAGGTTGATAGTAACTGAATCTCGCAAAGTGTATCCTTAGTGTAGTTTGCCTTTGACATTATGCCTGCTCGCCGCCGTTCTGCAAAGATCGCTGAGGCACCAGTCAAAAAGTCACCTTCTCCTAAGGTTACAGTCACTAAATACACAAAACCACTTGATGAAATTGAAATGACTGAAACTCCCGTTGAATCGCCCAAAGGTAAGGATCGCAAATTTGCTCCAACCCGTCCTGAAAAACCTAATCTAACCTATGTTGATTATGTTGAGGATTTCAAAGCTAGGATGCAAATCAACAACTACGAAGTGATTGAGTTCATTGATGATTGTAAGAGAGCATATAAAAATGTTCACCCTTACATCATCAAAGCATCAGACTATACAGTCAAAACATTCAACCAACTTCGTGGACAATTGCAATCTGATCCTGTGGGTGTTACATCAACAACACAGACAGAAGAATAACGGACACAGGAGGGTTTAACCCCTCCTAATCCTTATTAGAGGAACATGGTTATGTTAGTACCAAATTGGAAGCATCACTCCAAGAAGGAGCAGAAGAGAAAACTTAAACCGCAGGCAATGAGAGCACGACGTGAAGCATTGCGCCACTTCAAAAAGCGTTACATGACATTGCTCAATTGGAAGGACTTTACAACAAAGACAAAAACTGATATATAAAAGGCGTATTAATCGCCCTTTTTAATGAAAATTTTTCTTGATACCGCCGATACTGAAGTTATCAGTAACGCATATAATACTGGATTGATTGATGGTATTACCACCAACCCTACACTCATCATGAGAAGTAGTAGAGATCCTGAAACTGTTTATCAGGAGATCGCAGATATTGGTATCGGGGATATCAGTATGGAAGTGGTGGGAACTGAAGGAGAAATGTATTGCGAAGCCAAGCGTCTCTATGAGAAGTTTGGACACGTATGCACCGTTAAAGTTCCCTGCACCCGCGAGGGACTTGCTGTCTGTAAGTCTCTCTCTGATCAAAACATCAGAGTCAATGTCACATTGATCTTCTGTGCCGCTCAGGCCGTCCTTGCTGCCAAGGCAGGGGCAACTTATGTTTCACCTTTTGTGGGACGCCTTGACGATCAATCTGTCTCAGGATTAGAGGTTGTTCGTTCGGTCTCTGAACTGTATCGTATCCATGGAGTCAGGACTCAGGTTCTTTCTGCATCGATTCGTAGTGTCCAACGTGCCATTCGTTCTTGGTACAATGGCGCTCAAATCGTGACAATGCCACCAAAAGTCTTCGATCAGATGTATGATCATATTCTAACCGATAAAGGATTAGAAATTTTCGACAAAGATTGGGAGTCTGTCAATGCAAAAATTCAATGAGGTTACACTCAATATAACTGTAGCAATCATTGACTTCCTGCACAAAGGAAGAGACTATCAACGTTTTTGGGTGCTTGAGGAAGAGGATATAGATAGTATAGTAGAGGATTAGATATGAATAACTTTCCGAGTGAATCACTTAAGCCATATCCAGGTAAGTTTGAACCTCTTAGGGAAGATAAGAAATTAAAGATGCGTAATCAATTAGAAAAACTTTACAAAAAAGAAAATGAAAAAAGTTAAAGCTGGATTCGACAAATTAGTTGAATGGGATAAGAATCTACTTAAGAAGTTCCAAGATAAGTTTGGACTTTCTGATTATCAAGTAGTGTGTATTTCATTTGCTAAAGGATTTATTATTGGAGCAATTCTATTATAATGAA
>Ga0080013_1001272_pt1 | contig 33993 bp, 26 predicted proteins | sample ETNvirenome_6_85_FD_69236 | JGI IMG/M metagenome (GOLD analysis project Ga0080013, IMG submission 69236) | Marine viral communities from the Pacific Ocean - ETNP_6_85 (SPADES assembly) (version 2) | ecosystem: Environmental > Aquatic > Marine > Oceanic | place: Pacific Ocean | collected 2013-06-19
TGATGAGCTTCATGTGACATATCGTTTAGATCAGAACGGGTGGAGTAGTGATAAGAAGTTCGACACATTTGCTGCTCATTTTCTTCATGAATTTAGACACTGGATACAGGACAACATGCTTCATGTATCCGAGCATCGGTTAAATTATACTGATGAAGACAGTGAAAAGGAGAATGATAAATATTATTATAATAAATGGGAAGTAGACGCTCGTAAATTTGAACGGAAATATAAGAGAGACTTTATCGATCTATATCATCTTCTAGATGCTCTTTCAAATAAAAAACTTTTTTATTAAAATTATGAATAACATATCAGAATTCGAACGTACTAAACCTACACAGACATACGCTGCTCTTGATAGCGCAATTGCTAGGTATCGTCAAATAGTTAACGAGCATACTTATCGAGGTCAGACTTTAATTATGGAGAGCAGTGATGCGCAACGTGCTTCATTAGCACAGCAAGTTATCAGTGATCTTGAAAACATTAAGACCTTGTTTATAGCGGGTCGGTGATTATAATTACTTTATGAATGATAACAAAGTACCTGGGTGGAACAATTTAATTATTGGGACACGTAAACGAAGTCCATGGCCTGCTTTTGTGCCTGGGCAAAAAAAGTTAGAAGAAATTATATCTGACTTAAAGAAGAAAAATAATAATGTCGGCGTTAAGATACATCAATCTGCATTGAATGTTGTTTCTCGTGCTGATAAAAAAGTAAAGCAGACTAATAACACTAACGATGTTAGAGCGTATAGACTGTATGGTGAAAATCTTGGTCGCGGTATATCATATTTAATTAAATATGAAGATCCTAAAAGGATTACTGTTATGAAATGTATCAAGAAAGGAGCTGCTTTAAAAGAAGAGCAAAAAAAGAATAGCTAATATTTTTTAAGAAATAGATATATTTTTAGCTTCGTCGAAATACGGAGCTATTTTTTTGAGCTCAAACTCAACTCTCTCATGAATTTTCTTTTTTAATTTATCATCTGATATGTCAGTATGATTTATATTAACATTATATTTATTACTAAGTTTTTCTGGATAATTAAATTTAATTAATTTGTCAATAGTGTCGATGTATGTTCGTTGACCTAACGGGTAAGACCAAACAACATCTTTATCATCAATATGATAATTATAATGCGCTAAAATGTCAAAATAATTCATAACCTTATTGTATATTTTGAAGCCTTTTATTTTTGCATCATGTACAAAATATTTTTTAGGTTGTAAGAGTTTGTTAGCTAATGTTAGATAAAATGGAGTACTAACTGCACCTACATATATACCCGTTTCAAGTATATTTGTTAATGCGTATTTACCTCCAGCAAATTTTACTTTTTCTACCAATTTGCCGTTTATAAATAAAGACATGAAACCAGTTGATAAAGATACGTTAATAAAGAAATGATTATAACCTCCATTTAATTTAGAAAAATCAAAATCTATAATTGATTTGTCATTATAATGGACACCTGATGTAGAAAATTTCGGTTTCTTTTTTAATACAACTTTTAATCTATTTTTATTTGCCCCAATCTTTTTTAAATAAGAAAACGATGTTACTGTTTTAGTTAATCTAAGATTAGCAACATCCACCTTTGCTAATTTTTTACTAGAAATAATTTTTAAAGTTTTATGATCAATCTTTGTTAGTCGAGTTCCATGAACCATATTTGCTGAGGCAAGGCCTCTGCTTTTACTATATTCTTGTATTAATAATATATATTTTTTATATACGCCCTTTTCGAAATCATATATTAAATCTATGTATGTTTGATCTTTTGATGTATTCAGTATATTACAAAACTCTCTAGTTCTAATTAATTTGCGGTCATTATCTAATATAGAGATAGTATTTTCATCATGTAATACTATTATATTATCATCATCATCTACTAAAACACCGTTAATTTTTGATCGTTTATCTAACCCAGATAAGACTTTGTTTTTATCGTCTGTTCCTCGGCCTTTACGTAAATGATTTCTAGTGTTACCTGGGTCAGTAGGATTATCTTGTTTTATTATCCATGGAACGTTATTACTATCAAATGCTACTTCATTACCATGCCCATTACTATCAACTTCAAATAAATACGGCATGTCATTTTTTCTTATTATTTTGCCCTTTTTACCGGGTGTAGCTTTCCATGGATTACTAGTGTTAACACTCGACGTGTTATTTTTAATATCATATGTAAAATACTTTTGATCACTAATCGGATTAAATAAGACATGTAGTTTATTTTCGTCTACTTCGAAATCATCTATTTTAATATTAGAGTTTTTTAGATCTTCTATTTTACTTATTAAGTGGTTATTATTATTAAAAACATATATTATATATTGTCTTCTTGATTGAATTACTTCACCGCTTGTATTATATGTATAATCCATCGTATAACCGAGGACATAAAATTCAGAGAAATTATCTTTACGTGCTATACCATCTATTGTGACTTCTTGATTACCTTCTTTTAAAATAATATAATCATAAACTTCAAGATCATTATTTAAAAATAATAATTTACTTGCATATTTTTTTCCTACAGCTCCTTTATCTGTTATGTTTACTACAGGTAATATGATATTCGGAGTTACAAGATCTGTATTAAATACACCTATACCATCTTCGAAATAATTACCCAATATTTTGTAACAAAATGGTTCATCATTATTTTTAGTATGTAGCCAAAAATTGAGACTAAAATCACCTTGTATATCAGTATTATTTCTTGCAAATGCGTTACCATCTAAATTTAATTCACGGTCCTTTTTAACGAGCGCTACTGGTAAGGGAATACCTTTATAAGTTAAATATTCAGCTTTTTTTGTTGTGTTATATTTGCTGTCAAATGCTTTAAATAAATTTTCGTAATCATGATCTCCGACATGATAATAACCATAGTCATTATTAGGTTCAAAAGTTAAGCTAGATGATATATCAAAAGTTTCGGTGGTTTGTGCTCCTGCCGCTGTTATTACTTTATAATGTGAAGTACCTGACATAGCTTCTGAAAAATTAGATGCTAAAGGATTATAATATCTATCAACCCATTTTGTATCACCATCACTGCTACCTGATAGCCAGCTACATAGATACATTGGATTAATATCATCACTAAAATTATTATTTTTTAAAATTTCTCTCCGTTTAAAAACCTTATCTGACATTAATGGATTATTACCTGGAATAGCTCCTAAGTTCTCAATTTTAGAATCATTAATATTAAGAACTGTATATGGTGACATAGAATTAGGTGTTGTAAAATAAGTTAATTTATTAGGTTTAAAATGTATGTCATATGTGCCTATATTATAAGATAAGCCTATTTTATCATATCCGTGTTGCTGGTGAGTACCAGCATTTATTTTCTCGTATATTCTATTAGAAGTATTAGCTTCATAATTATAATGATTGTTTTCTGAATAATATTCATGTAACGTTGCTTGATTTTTTAAGGGGAAGAAATCTACATGAGCAACAAATTTATTTTCATTATTATTTTGAAGGAAATTATAATTATTATTGTATACAAAATAATTATTATTCACTGCTGTTGCAGTGTTTATTGATACGGTATCAGTATTATAATTTGATTTATATTTATTAAATGTATTAGGTAATGTTTTAAAGTCTTTAGTTAATAAATTTCTATTAACATCGAAAACTCCTTTACTTAAATCTGATACAGTATCTTGCCAAGCACCTGGGGCTCTCCAATATAGTGAGGTTCCTGCTATTGACACATTATCTATTCGTCCAATAAAATCATGACTTGCTTGTATGAATAATCGGCTTGGAGTATTCAGATCTGCATCAACAAGTACAGTATGCACACCGTCTCCTGTTAAACCAGCTTTATACCATGGCGGAGTTGGATCACTAGTACCAAGATATACTCTAATATTACCATCACTATAATTAGATATAGTAAAAGTAACTTCATACATACGCCCTAGAATCGTATTTACGTCTTGGTACATATTATCAGCACTCCCGGTTGCGTTCAATGAATTGACAACATGGTTAGCATACCCGTTATCCCATGTCCATCCTGAACATACATTACCTCCAATCTCATTTAATCCTCCATCTACAGCATCATCACCATATTCCCATCCAACATGTCCTTCTGCTGTCCAATGTTCTGGATCCGCATATGTTCCTGAAGTGGTAGCAGAAAAATTACCATTATCAAGTTCAGTACTGACGATCTCATTAATTAAAATATTTGCGGCGCTTTTATTATGTATAGTAAGTTTTTTATTATCATCTAAAATATAATTAAAATATGAAGGGCCTGCAGATGTCCAGAGTGCAGTTGTACCTTGGATTGTAGGTGCACTCAAATAATATGTTATACTATTGTGTTGTTGACTTATAGAAATTAAATCATTTCTGTTTAAGTAAGTATCATTCATAGTTTTGATACTACTAAGAGTAAATGTAAAGAAAAATTCACTACTTAAAGTATTAAACTGTGTCGAGTCAACAAATATAGATTGTACGCTTAAATCTGTATAATCGTTTTTAAGATATTTTCCATTTTGTTTTATAGTTGTAGTAAATGCGCTTACAGCATTTGTAGTAAATGGTATATTAAGTTCTGCTATAGTAGAGAGTGGATATGTATCTGTTAATGTATATTGTGTATTGAAATTAGTCTTTTTATCTTTAGGTGTTTTAGCAAAATAATATTGATTTATAGTTAACCCAAAATTAAAATTTTCTCTATATTTCCGGAATGATATTTTAGCGTCATGTATATGACGATATTCAATTATCGGTAGATTTTTACTATCAATAAGTTGTACTTTCATTATTAGAACATCCTCACACCGGAAAATGACGATCCTCGTTGCACTTTTCCGCCATCTCCTTTCTTATCATATTTTATAGTAATATAATCTTTTGGTTGAAGCTCTGCAACGAAACTAAAATCATATACAAAATGACCTAATGCAATTTTTTGTGGATAGTGTTTTCGGATTGGTTGGTCGCGTTGATATACTACAATAGGCGGAGCTAATGTAGTCCCTGGATTGTTTTCACCGGCATGTATACTGTCATCTTTTAATTCTATATAAACACTATATGATATTGTACTCGTTGTGAATCCACTATCTGGGTATGTCATTTTAAATGGATCTCTTACAAGAGAACCGATTTTAGGTGCAATATCAGTTCTATCAAAGCGTATAGAATAATTAGAAACTGTTGTTAATTCTGAAACAGTTGAAACTTTAAAATTAACAGATTGAGTATTTCCAGATGTTGAATCATCTGTTGACCGAGCTGGTATTTGTACTAAGTCAGTATCTGTACCAGTTTCTACTATCTCTAAATCAGCAAAACCTTCATCATACCATTCTCCGTCTTTGGTATGTGCCATATTGGAATTATATGAGTTAGATTTTTTCATTCGAATCTTACCGTACGGCTTTAATGTTACTGTTATTGGTTTTTCTAATAAAGCTTGAATATGGCCTAGTCTAGCTAAAATGTTTTGAATATCACCAAAATTTTGACCCGGTTGGCCGGAGTTCGCAGCTACCCAAGTAAAGGCAGTATAATTACGTTTAGCAAGTTCAATACCTCCCTCTAAGTCACTATAAGTAGGTTTATGAGCACTAGAAGTTTTTCGTGTTAATAATCTGAAGCCACCAACGCTGCTAAAATCTACTGTCCCGGTGGCATCACCTTGACCTGATATTAAATGATAAAAGCTAATATTATCAATACCAACAACAAAATCCTTAAAATCTAATAATTTAGTACCATTATTAGTTTCTATTAATAATTTATCTGTTTGTAATATTTCAGTACCGACATCTAAATCAGATATATTTATAATTTCGTCTTCTATAGCCATATAATTATTTAGTCATTATTAGTAATCTACAAATGCAGTTATTGTACTTATTAGAGTTGTAAGAGTATTGCAGGTCTGAGGTTCAAATAAATCTACCATAAAGTATCCTCCAGATACCGGTGAAACAGAAACTCCAAGACCGACATTTGTAAAGAAATAATCAGCCAATGTGTCTCTTGTACCAGCAATATCTATTAGAGGTACTGTTATTGTTTTTTTAGATAAGTTAACATCTTTAAATAAATCTCCACAGTTCCAATTTAAATAACCACTAAGATGCATAAATGATGAATTAGCAGTAAGAGGTACATATAATGTAGACATATTGGATGTTCGTGTATTACCTGGGATTGGCACAACACCATATACGTTTGGATCTCCAGCTCGTGTTCTATATCTTAAAGTAATATTATCATTATTTTTTGCGTTAGTAGTTGAATTTGGTTTATATATATCTGTAAGCTCTATGATGATAGATTCACCGGTATTAGATTCAGCGGCTTCTATTTGAACATATTCTGTAGTAAAACCGACATTAAATGATTCACTACTAATACTTTGACTGCTAGTTAAAGTAGGATCAAATTCACTTTCTATTAATGTGTCGAGATCTATTAAATTTAATCCTAAAACTTCAGGATTTTTGTTAATAAATGTTAGTAATAGTTTTTCTTCTTGAGAATTTTTTATACTAAAATAATCAGTATTAATTAAATTAATATCTTCATAAGTTTCCACACCGGGCTGGGTCATTGTGAATCCGATATCAATTATATCAACTTGAAGATCATCTCTATATAAAGTTAAATAGACATTTTTTATAGAGTTATCTATTGGCTCAGTTTCCAATACATGAGTGAATGTACTTGTAGATATAGCAGGTATTGTAGTTGTTGATATTGGTCTGTTTATTATTAAAGCATCAGAACCGTCTTTTTCAAAATCAACGATGATTTTATTAATTTTTCTAGTTGTGTGATTATCATATGATGAAAGACCAGAAAGTGAAAACGTTACATTAGTTGTTCCCGTGAGTGAGGCTGAGAACGTAGATAGAGACCCAGTAGCAGTTGGGGCCCCACCAAGAATGTGTTGGTTGCCACCACTAATTGTATATGTATACGTATTCATTTTTAATTAACCGTAACCGTTTTGCCCCCAGTATGTAGACATCGGACACTTGGTTCCAATTGGCGGTGGTGTGGACGTATCCTGACAAGGATGATTAATATCATCTGCGTCTGAATCCCATCTATAATCAGGCCCGAAGTTATATCCTCCATCTGAATTAGAGTCACCGTCTGAACCGAATGGCTTATTCGTAGTACCGCCATCCTCTCGCCAGAACTGATGACTAAATGGACCCCAGCTACAGTCCTTGCGAAGAGTTGCACCGCCTTCTGTATAAACTCGTCCGTCGGCCCATACATAAACCTCCTGACTAGTACCATTTATATCATCTACATATCCCATCGTCATGCCACCTACAGGCGGACATTCCGAGCCAGTCCCGCCACCAATCGTACCACCGCCCGCCCGGGTTCCCTCGATTATACAACCAATGTGGAACCCACCAGTCTGATCACCGATAAACCAGTTCCCGCCTGTTAATCCGTCAAAGGCATCTATACTATTGTAATCCTCAGAAAATGTTAATGATACCTCAACTTCACCTTTCGCTGGTATGGTAAAAGTCATGTCCCCGGTCGAAACACCGAATCCTGGGACGGCCCATTCACCGGGGTATGAAGGATCGCCAGCCGCAAATATCATTATAGCCATGGGCGAATTTGTAGGATTTTCCATCCAAACAGATGAAGTTTGCGTTCCATAAAGATTACCACCGGAAGCGCCACCAGGGTCACTCCAAGATGGATCTCCGACGTCATTTTTGTTAAACACCAAGTGTCCGAGCACATTCGGCCCGACAAGATCTATTGGATCTGGATCTGGATGTTGCTTATACTTGAAAGGGCATTTCCCGTTACAATCATTATATATTGCTACGACTCTAAATTTTCCATTTGAAGCAGTCCATTCACCATCGCCCGGTTTCAATAGTATTGGAATACCAGAATCGTCATATATATCTTTTCCAACATACGCGTCTTGCCAACCGAGACCATCATCATCACCTTTACCTTCCCATATAGATATATCAGCCGCAGTTGTCCATTCTACAGCTTGTAGGGAGCTCCCTACTGATGTTATATGAACTCGCAGGCCGTTATTGGCTATATAACCACTATACTCATCATCATCGACATACTTTACATTTACCTTGGCACCATATTGGTGGCTTCCTGTTGATATAAATATACCACCTGTATTGGGATATTTCTTACGTATCGCGTTATTAGCTGCTTGTTTAGCCATGTAGGCATTGCTACCACTATCTATTGCTTGTTCATATGCATAAGCCCATAGATCATCTCTGCGCTTATTGGCGGCAGCTTCTTGTGTTGAAACTTGACTATTATCTCCAGCAACGACATGACCGCCAAATTGAGAGGCCAGGTCGTGCCCACCAATATAAGTACCTGCAGACCTTTCATACCAGCCGCATACACAATCATTTGGAGGCGGTGGCGGCGGTACAATAGGAGGAGGACCAGGTAGATCAATCGCTAATTTATGTGGATCATGAGCAGTCCATTTTACTTCAACCTCAGTATCAACTATTTCGGACGGCATACTACATAGCTCGATTCTATCTAAAAGGGATTGACGCGATATTAACATTGTAATATCAACAAGATTATCTTTCGGTATAGATACTAATTGTCTTCTTAAATTAGCAGAAGATTCTTCTAAATAGTCAATTGTAATTTTATTATCTGGTAGAGTAGGTGTTTCATTGGGTTTGCCTATCTGTACACCAGTGACTTCAAATGATGATAATTCAAAAAAACTGCAAAAATCAGATGTTGTAAATGTTAATCCAACGTTAAGCGGGGCTAAGGTCGGATTAGTTATTAATGGTTCTCCTATGTTACCCCATGCATCGTATCCCACATTGCCATATGTTTTATTTAAATCAAGCTGTAATACTGTGTTATAATCGGTAGCGCCTGTAAGTTTATTATAAACTGTAACACGTGTTCCTTTATCGGTAAGATCAACTCTATAGTCTTGAAAATCTACATCAGATCCATCACTGGTAGATGCATCTTCGTGCATAGGGACCAGAGCACCATCTGTATCTGATAAAGAAATACAAGTTAATACTCTTGTATAATGATTTCGATTACCTCTAATACCTACAGAACAAGGTGCAGTTGTCCATGTAGATGGAGTTGGAGCTTTAAATATGTCGCTCGCGGATAACCATCCTTCTTTACTTTCAGATGTAGTACAAAAATCTCCTCTAATATCAAATCCAACTCCTAAGAAACTATCTGCATTTGGACCAGAGCCGCTTCCAATATTTCCAGCAAGATTAATAACTAACCCTTCAACGGAAGTTAATTCTCCGTTTATTTCACTCCCTACATTACCTGCAATAGCATATCCTAATGTACTACCTATACCATTAGGTTCAACAAACGTACCGGTGGCGCCGCCTCCTTCATCAGGGTTTTCATAAAAATATACACAAAACCCACTACCCGCGCCCGATAATTTCGGACTTGATGTTGATGTAACTTTTTCTATCCATCTTGATGGCTGTGCGGCTGCATTATCAGATTGTCTTGATCTATAAGCCGTCATGGACGGTACATTAAATGATCTAGCTCTAAAATCTACACGAATATCATAGTTAGGATCAAATGCAGTATATTTAGGATTATATGTAATATAACCACCAGACCATAAGAAAGGATATAAAGGACCACCAGCTAAACAAGGCACTCCCTCACTGATGCACGATTGTATTAAATTAAACCCTAGACTATTATTATGCATTATATGGGTTGGTTTAATAAGATAGTCTGTGAACCTTTCAGAATTTACTGTAAAGAATGTATTGCTATCTCCCCACCGTAATGGATTGCCTCCTATTATAAGATCAGAATTTAAATATCCGTTTTTAAAAGTAAATGGAGGTGTTTTAATAGCCTTAGCTTTAGGAATTAAAATTTTAGAATCTAACAAATGAAAATTAGTATCAATATATTGAAAAATATAAGACATAATTCCGAAACCATCTGATGCGGCAGAATATTTACCTATACATGTGACAGAATATCTATCTGAACTTTTATTATAATTAATGAGAGGTTTTGTAATATGCGAAAAATCTGTATCATCTGCATAACATTGACTGGGTAATAAGTTATATAAATCACTTTTATTATCGGTGATAAATGTAGTTAAGTTTTTAGGATAGATTATTGATTGATAATTTGTATCTTTATCAATTTTATAAACTATAGGTAATGCACCGTGTACTATATCTTCTGACCCTTCACATCTTTTTGCTGAGATAGAACTTACCTTACAAACAAACATTTCTTTTGTTTGATCGTTATAAAATATATCTGACTGTTTAGTTGTGAACATTTAAATTATTTACTACGTTACTAGAGTTTTCGAACTCGCTGCTACTTTAAATTCATTATCTTCAAATTTATATTTTTCTGTTACTGTTTCTGCAGATGTTTGTATGTATATTGTATTTTCTATAATATCAAAGTCTAATATGTTACTTGTTGATAATATGTTAGATTTTGTATTACCTGTTGTATGTTTGTTAAAGACATTTACAAATGCCGTCGATAGTGGTTCAATTAATTGTGTGTTTACATTTCTTACATAAATCTCACCAGCACTGACATATTGTTGATCAAACAAATATACTATACTTGGAGCAACGTTATTAAGCGACGTACTTTCATATGTAGTTGCATTGTTAGTATAAATAGCTGTTGTATCAATTGTAAAATATGGTACTGTTGTATCTTGAAAGTGCACTGATAATAAATCTGTGGAATTTCCTGGATGATTTTTAAAAGAACCACAATCTATAGCAGACACAGCTGAAACCGAACCGCAAGAAAGAGCATTAGTAAAAATTGTAGTACATGAAAATTCAGTTAATGGAGCATTAAAGCCATCTGCTTCACCGTTAGTACAACTAGTTCTTCCTAAAATTTCATCAGTACCATCATTTGCCAGTATAAATGTATCATACATACCTGTGACGCTACTATACAAAGTACCGCTAACTTTATATTCAGCCGCTGAAACAGCAGAAAGAAGAGAATTAAAAAACAATCCATCATAATATTCTGCACCAGTAATACATGTACTGGTAGTTGTTGCTGTTGATATATGAGCTGCATCCGCAAATCTTTTCGGATATACAGCTTTTATAAAATAAAATTCATTACCGTAAATATCGCTTTTTAATTTTATTCCAGTTTTATTAGATATTAATAAATCGTCTAATCTAGTTGATTCAGGATATACATTTAAATTTTCTATTTTATATGTATCGCTATTTTTCCATGTCACTTGACCCGGGTCATCATCCCAGAAGCTTATAGTATCTTCTTTTTTATTAATACCGGTGAATGAATAATCTAGACTATTTTCTTTACTTTGATATCCATAGCATCGTAGTAATTTATTATTATAAATATTAACACCTGGACTAATATTATCATTTTTAAATTGAGTATTTTTGGCTTTAAATTTTAACGGTGGTTTTCTTTTTCTATATATATTTCTAATTATTTGACCTGTGATACTATCTTTAATAGAACCTACACATTTAACACCTGATTCAAATTTAGATGGATCAGGTATAATATATTCTGTGCCTTGAAACCCTGATAAATTTATTGTATACGTTAAGTCACTTGAATGAAATACGGTTAGACCTGTATTATGGAAAGATAATTGATACGGGTAAATTTCATTATGTTTAATGTTAGTTAATTGTTTAAATGTATTTGGACTATATCTTTGAGAGAGATTATTTGTTGTATTATCATGTTCAAATAATTTATTTACTGTTTTAGATAGACTATCAATATAATATAGATCGTTAGAAACATACTTTTCAATCAATTTACGTTCAAGATTAAATCTTAAATTATTAAAGGTTTTAACTTCATTTATAAAATATCTAGTTGGCAATCTCAAGTAATTTGTAAATGGTTGATTTATACCTACTATACTATTAGGAGAAGTTACATTATTTATTCTTAATTTTATAGGCTTATTACCGTTATTAATTGTTAAAGCTTGAGAAATATATGGTACTTCAGCAAGAACTTTTCGCGGGATATCTATAACAACATTTTTATCTACTTTATGAAAATTATAAACAAAATCATCAGATGCATATGTATTTAAATCAATAGTAATATTATTTGATATTTGTGGTATATTAATTTCGTCAATACAAGTATCAGTATTCTCAGTAACAAATTCACGATTATTAAGCAATCTTATAATAAAATTTTTAAGATATTTAGATATACCTATTTTTGAAGATTTGAGTTTATTTTTTGTTTTAGTAAATTTAAGTTCTTCTCTTACACCGCGGGTATTTTTTAGTTGATCCTTTATTATAGTAGAATAATAATGAACCGCTAATTCTAATTCATAAATATTATTTGTATTAATACGATCAAGAAACGTTACGATATTTTTTTCGATTGTGCTAAGATTTATATTTCTTAAAAATTGTGTATATATTTTCTTAGTATAATCATTCTTTTTTGTTTGTTTTAATAATTTTTCCTCTTTCCACTCAGTAAGATAATTATTATACAATGTAGGCAATTCAGATGCCTCAAAACTATCTTCATAGTGAGCCTTCCACTCTAAATATGATAATGGATTATGTGTATGTTGCGCTATCATTATAATTGTAATCCTTTTCTAATTTGATAATCTAAATTTTTAAAAATTATACCACCTTCCGGATCCCAATTGGCACTAAGAGATGATGACGACCGTGTAACAGTATTGTACTTATTAGTAAAATCTATTATATTGTTTTGTATAGTGCTTGATGCTGATGTTGTATTATATGTTGTATATGGATAAAATTCGTAAAATAAATCTAAACCACTTGCGCCGCTAATAGTAGTATCTAACGGCCAACCCCAGTTACTATAGACATTATATTTATTAAGAGCGTATGTGGTTGATACCCCTGAAGAAGAACCATCTACTCTTATAGTTGGTACTTTTTGCGGGTTAATTAAAATAAATTCATTATTAAATTTTTGTCGGGCAACAAATTTAGTACCTGCTGTAACTGTGTATGTAGCTGGGTCAATTGGGTTATTAAGATCAATATTTCTACTCGCTGCAGATGATGTATAAAATTGCGTGTGAAAACTTGTGTCAAATCTCTCATAATCACCTAATAGTTTAGAAATCTTTATACTAAATAAATTATATAACCTTTTTAATTCTGGAGGCGGATTTGGTGTTGTAAAATCTATATCTTCATTAAAGAACTGATAAAACGCATTTAAATTTGTAATGTCACAAAAATCAACATCACTATTATTCATAGTAAAGTTTGCAATTTTTTCAAAAATTGTTTTTCCAAATGATGTAGGGCTTGAACTTGCTTGACCTACAAATGATGTAAATATACCATCGAACAATTTATCGTATTCATGTAGTAATGATTGAAACCTATAGCTTTTAATTATTTTTGCATAATCTGTATCTTCATTAATTTTATAAATTTCTACATCATTAGTTGATGGGAAGACAGTAAACGTATAAGAACCGGTAATTAATCCATCATCCTTCACATTTATAGATACTGGACCGTACGGACCACCGTTATCGTAATCAAGTGTTTTTCCTTGAGCCGCAGACGCTGGGTTACTTGAAAATGAATCTAATCTCCCAGTTACATTTAACGACCAAGTACCTGCGCTTACTGGATTGATATTAAGATATGCAAAACTACTTAATGTTGTTACGTTTGAGCTTTTATCAAAAGGAAAATATTCTGTACATAAGCTACTTAGATTACTTGTTAATATATTAGAGCCGTCGCTCCATTCAAAAGCAAATTGTCTATCTTGTGGAGGGTTAGTCGCACCCAAACTTAAATTACTAAACCGAAACGAATCATAATACTTTCCTATATTTAATTTATCGTCTGCTAATGCAACGAATACTTGGAACTTGTCACCTTGTCGCTTATATTGTATACTAGACATTTCTTGCATGCCAGTAGATGTAAAGGACAATCGACTTGTATATGGTGTTATTACTTTTATAGGTATACCAATTCTATTACCTAAAGTTGAATTTATAGTAGAGGTATCTTTAACTACAGGCCGCGCTATATCAGTTTCAAAAAAGTTTTTATTACTATTATTAATATCAATATCAATGTCATCTACAAAGAAGTTTTTTAATCTATGTTTACTTGTATCTAAACGTATTAATAAGTTTATTTGATCTGTCGGTATATCGTCATAATAATTAAACTTTATAGGAGTTGGAACAGTTGTAATATCATCTAGATATTCATCGGTACTTGAATATAATAATACGCCTTTATTTTTCTTTATAGCTTTTTCTTTACATTCTTTAATAGTATTATCTGTTTCAATGTAAAAATAATGCGGGTATAATATTGCCTTTAATCCGTTAACATTATTAATGATATTATTATCATCATCGTAAAAAGCGTTATATGGAATTATGTGTGCATATTTATTATTAAAATCATATGGTTTTGCCTTGCTACCGCTTGAAGTAAAAAATAGTGTTTGAGGTTCGTTTGGATCCGGAATATCTTGCCAAGAAGCGGTTGTCTCTAAATTAAAAGTTTTATTTTGACCGGCAGTTACATTTCTTGCATTTATACCATCGGATTGTGTTATATTTGTTGTTTGTACCGCAATGTGTGTGTTTGTATAATTAAATACTGATATCGTTTCTGTTAGAGTGGATAGATATGCATTACTATTTTTATCATACAAAAATACTGTAACAGTATATATTCCAGGTACATTATAAATATGTTTAGCAGTAAATGCATCTGTCCCGCTTAAAGTATATCCATCACCAAAATCCCATTTTGCAATACTATTAGATATACCATGAGGGAAATGATCTTCAATAGCTGGTGTTCCAGTTTGTGCTGAAATCACTGGCGATAAGGTAAATTCTGATATACGTGTAAATCCAGCATGAGTATCAACTAAAGAATGCCCGGTAGCGGCAGTTGGAGAAGTACCAGAAGTATTAACAGTGACTGTAAAAGGTACCGGTATAGTGTTTGGGCAATTACTACTTGTTGTTGACGTACTCATTAATATTCTACTATAGCTTTACTTTTTAAAATACTTTCGACTTTGATTTTAGTTTTAAACGTTGCTTCGTTTTCTATATATGGAACTTGATATGGTCTCAATTTAAATTGTGTATCAATATACTTTATATCTTTTCCGTTGTAGACAGGATTATATATACATAATGATAACCCCGGTACTTTAATAAGTGAATCTGTTCTGATTGTTTTAAAATCAACTATTCCTTTAATACTTTCAATATCATTGTTTAAATCTCTTACATTTATTGTATCGCCAAGTTTAAGTTTTTTAATATATGTTGATATAATAGAAAATACTTTTGATTTTAAGTCATCCTCATTTACTAAAGATCTTGCTTCTCTACGTATATGTAATTCAGTAGTATTTTTATATGATACATTATTAGGTTCACCTGCAGCCTTTACAGCTAAATCTATATTTAAATAAACCGGATCAACAAAAGATATTTCACTGTTTAATAGTTTATAATTTTCAATTTCATTTAGAATTTTTTCTTTTAATGAAGGTGATAGATAATTAGATCGAGTAACGACAGATTTATTTTTTCGTAATTTAGGTATAATACTTAAATATATATTATTTGAATCTGCGCTATCTGCATAATAATATTGATTAAAAAGAGCATTTGTATCTTTAGTAAAGTCTGTTAATCCGAGGTCGTCATTAATATATTTTAAATAATCATTCGTGTAATCACTATTATTGAGTACTGTACAATCGTATATTAAATTCTTATAATTACGTTGTATAAAAGTCTTATAGTCTGCTTTTGTAGTTAATCTATATTCTGAACTAAAAAACCTAGGAGCGTTTTGTTTAATATCTGCAACGGATTCCTCGTCTCCGAACTCTGTGCTGTCTTCTGTATTATTGATAGTAATTTTAGGTGAGTCTTCAATAGTTATATAGTTAAGCGATGTATCTTTTATATCAGCAAATATTTCATCGTATTGACTGTTGTTATAAACATTTATTGATGTATTTTTTAATGTATTACTTGAAACCTTACCACGCGCCCCGGAAGATTTTAAATAGTATATTGCTACTGTATCTCCTAAGTTTAATTTTTTACCGTTAATACTATTCCCAAATTTCAGTTCATATTTTTTATTTTCATTATAAGTAACTTCAAAATGTCTATCATTTGGATTTGATAAAAATAAGCTCGGTATCCTTTTCCATTCATACCATTTATTTTGTTCATTAGCTTCTTTAACAAAAATAAAAATATTAAAATGATCTATTATTACATTATCACCTGGTAGAATATTTATTGTTTCAAATTTTTCACCTATGGGATATAAAAGAGGATATTCTTCTATCGTACCTTCATATGCTAATGTATTTTGTAGAGGGATTACAGTTTCATCTACTGCAGTTAAGTTTTCAAATGTTAAATCTTGTATAAACGAAAATGTTTGACCTCCAGCAGTTGCAAAGGCAAATTTTGGAACAGTATAATAACCTGTACTTAAAGCGGCTTTTGCAGTTATAGTTATAGGTAAAATAGATGTTTGTTTTCCAATCGGTTTATATCCTATTACCTTTACTATACGATTTATATTTTCATATAATTCTGCATCTGCAAAATTACTTTCTCCGCTTGTTTGATTTAAGTAAAACAACAGTGTATGATATGTATATGCAAGTATATCTATAAGCGCAGAAATATTGCTGCCTTCGAAATTTTGATCTGTAAAGTTAATTGTCTCGTCGTTGTTTAAGCGATTAATAATTAACGTGCGCAGACTTTGAGCATCAAACCCAGTATATGCGTTTGTAGGTAGATTAAATTCCGTTAAATTAGATCTCGTTGTAGTTGTATAATTGCTCATAATTAAATATAATTAAATTCTTTTTCGTTAAGGCGTCCAGTAGTAGTAGCTGACATATTGTTTAATGCAGGCATAATAATAGTTATATCAATCTCATATTCGTTATCATCTGGATGTGCAACCACATTGACTGAATCTACCGTTATACGAGGCTCATATAGACCTAGGTCATCATATATTTTTCGCCCAATAAGATCTGCATTATCTTTTGTAATATTTTCAAATAAAAACATTTCTAAGTCTAAACCAAATGTAGGATTTAAGATTTTTTGACCTTTTTTAGTATTAAAGATGTTTCTTATAGAATTAAAAATAGCATTTTGATCATAGCTTATTTTTAAATCTGCAGAATTTAATCTAATTCCTACAGGAGTAGAAGGTACATGGCTATTGAGTTGTATATCTAAACTTAAATCAGCATAAGAAAATTTGCGGTAAGCATCTGTATTTCTTACTCTTTTAAATCTATCAAGATTAATGGCCATGTATAATTATTTAATTTATAAGTGCTTAAAACAATAAATAATTTAAATGAGTAAGTTCAATACATTATTCGAAGAGCAAATTGGTCAGTTCACTCAGGTCGGTCCTATTGCTGGTGATTATGTGAAGATTAAAGGAGATATTAAAACATCTGATTGGTATAAATCTCTTAATGAAGCAAAACAAAATTATGTTAATGAGATATTAACTCTTGTAGAGCAAGGTAAATATCTTATGCTCTCTACTATTAAAAGCGCAAAATATGAGGTAGCTCAAAAATCTCCCACTCAGCGCGAGGGTACATCTACATCTGATTGGGATATTGCTGACGTTGTAGTTGAGACTAATCCAGGATTCTTTTCACATAGTATAACGATTCCATTAAATCTTCTTGAATTTGATATGTCTTGGGATGAAGCAAGAGGTACTCAACGGATTAAGAGTGAAGATGCTGAAGTTACCTTAAAGCCTAAAGATGTAGAAGATAAAGCAATTGATATAGGTCAGCAAACTAAGGTACCTGATGGTAATTATAAGTTAGGTACTGCAAATTACTTACCTTAAGCGCTCAAGTCGAGTATACAAGAATAGAAGTTGATCTCTTGATCTATACACTGACTATTCTGATAAAAGTATTTAGAGATTGTAATTAGACAGTCTCTTTTTCTTTCTTCAGGCATAGGATTTATATACATATAATCAAATAGCCGTTTAAATAACTCATCATAATCATTGTTAAATGATGCTTCGTTCTCAATGATTGCTTTACGAATTAAGAAATATTTTTTTTGAATTAACAGATCCATTAACCCATCTAGAAGTTCATTTGTATTGTTACAATTATTTTCTTTTCCATTTGAAAGATAATATTTTTGAAGCGCATTAATACCTTTCCGGAAATCTGGATAACAATTATCTATAATTTTAGTAAAATCTTCTTTATTAATTTTCAGCTCCTCAGCTTTAACAATAGATATTAATTTAGCTAAGTATTCTTTTTTATCATAGCTAATATTAAATATTTGACATCTGCTTTGTAGTGCTGGAATAATTTTGTGTTTGTAATTTGCTGTTAAAACGAATCTTGTTAAGTCGTGATACTCTTCTATCGAATTACGTAGCGCTTTTTGCGCATCAATAGATAATCCATCACACTCATCAAGTATTATAACCTTAATTTGCCCAAAGAGACTCTTTGTCTGCGCGAAGTTTAAAACTTTTGTACGGATTGTATCTATACCGTTTTCATCCGACGCATTGATATAGAGATATTGACATTTAAGAATATTTTTTACAATAATTTTAGCTAGAGAAGTTTTACCTATACCAGGCTTACCTACAAATAAAACATTAGGTATATTTTCTTCTGACCGTACTTTATTAAAATAAGTTTTAGTACTTTTATCTAAGACTATTTCATCTAAAGTACTCGGTCGGTATTTTTCACACCAAATATCAGAAATTGTCATCCAGTAGATCCAAACCCGTCTTCGCCTCGCTCAGTGTCATCAATTTTATCTGTTTCAGAAACTGTTGCTGTAATATGAGGATATAATACTAATTGAGCAATTCTGGTACCTCTAATTAAGGTTATATTTACATTGCTAAAATTATACAATTTAATTCCAAGATCTCCTCTATAACCATTATCAATAATACCTAAATGAGGTTGAAGGTTATGTTTAAATCCTAACCCGCTCCTTGGTTCTACTCGGAACCAATAGCCAGGTGTAATGTAGGCTAACGTTAAACCCACCGGGACTACTACAGAGCCGTTGCCCGGTACAATGGCTTCCTCTACACTATACACATCATATCCAGAGTCACTGTCATGAGCTCTATGTGGTAATTTAGCATCGGGGTGAGTTTTGACAACTTTAAGTTCAATCTCTTTATCACACGAGGTTACATTTGTGTCACTTAATGATTGGTATTGTAATGGTTGAAAATCGTCCATACAATGAATATAGTATATAATTTAGATTTTTCAAGTAAATACTTTTATGGATGACATTGATCCAGCAGATTTGATATCACAGTTAAAAACTGTACCTAAAGCTAGTAAAGAATTAGCACAGCAGTCGGAGAGATTTAATATTTCTAAAGACGAAGTTGAAGATTTTATTATACAAAAATCATCTAAATTAATTCAAGACTCCTTAGAGTTAATAGATAATATGAAAGAGGTAGTACATCATATGCCTGAAGCAGAAAATGTATCTTCTCTTGCAGAATTAATTAAAGCATCTACCGGAGCAATTGACACGTTAAATAAATTAGTCGTTCAAGATAAAAAGTCTAACACTACAATAAAAGCAAAACAGTTAGATATTGATTCAAAAAAAGAACTTCAATCAGCCGACCAGCAACATGCATTAATGTTAAGCAGAGAAGAAGTACTTGAACGTTTGTTACAAAAGGCAGATGTTATTGATGTAAAAACAAAAGTGGCAGATCCGGATAAAATAACATCTACGCCTTAAGATCATTCATAGTAAACATTCGATTAGAATCTTGAATTGCATTCATTAAATTATCTACTTCTTGATAGGACTCTAACTGCCTATATACAGAGCCTTCGACTGCAACTAAATGTACAGCAGGTACAGCCTCTTGTTTGTTAGCTATCTTATTACAGGTTAACCAATATAGTAGTTTATATGACCCTCCTAATATTCTCCCTACTTCTATCATAATATCACTATGAATTTCTGCTAAGCGTTTATAATGAATATGATCAGTAATAAGATTTTCTCCGTGTGCAGTATTTGGTTGACCTTCACCTCCGTAAATAACTTGTTGCATGTTACGTCCAAAAATAGCTTCAGTTCGCTTACTTAATCCTAAAATATTTTTACGGGTATCCATGTCTAGCTTATCATCTATAATATTATTATATGGAAAAGGTGTAATGTTAGGATTATATTCAAGATCAGGTGTTGGGTCAAATTCATCCGCATAATGCATATTTCTACGATGAGGAGTAAGGTATTGAGAAAATAATAATCCAACACTTTCCGACATATTTTGAAGTATAGTATCTTCTATATTAGGTATTCTTTCATTTAATATTTCTTTTACTTTAGGATGAGCTTTACGATATTTATCTAACCACCATGCCACAAACTCCCCACTACTATCTTCTCCAGCTAAATCAAATGCAGTACTAATTTTGTCGACTTTGGCATTCCATTCATTATTAAAATTATCTTGCTCTTCGGTCCAGGTATCTATACCCTCTCTAACAACAAACATTGCTTTAGGGTTCCTCGAGGATTCTTTTAAATTTAAGTTAGAATTTATTATACCTTCCCAAAAATTAACTTCAGCTGTTATTGGATCGGGAGCATATTTAACATTATCATAATATTTTGCTAATGTTAAGAAATTTATATAATTCTCTGCTGCTGAAGTATAGTCTGTATACGCAATATGAAAAGCAACATCTTTAGCTAAATTACTATCTATTACTTCTGGTATTCCTGTTTTTAATGGTATTGAACTCATTTACTTGTATCTAGTTGACTGCATATTAATTGTGTTTCAAAAGACTTGGGAGTAATTGTAGTTGTATTATTAAGGATAAACCAAATACCTGGGGCACCTGTCTGTAGATGAGGACCTGGTATATGTATACCTATACATTTTGCGGCGGACATCTCAAAATTACCAACTATATCTATAATGGCTTTATTTGATTTATCTAATATATTTTGCTGTGTCATCGCTTTACCGGTGAATCCCTTATACTCATCTCCTATAGTTTGTGAATGCATATAAACATATTTTTTATTGTGCGCCGTTAAAATATTTTTACCAGCATTTAAAGCTTTAGATTTTGAATCTGGAAATGAGTCACCTATATTTTCCCACCATTTATCTCGTATTGATTTTAAACTACCTGGCTCTCTTATGAATTTGAACGCTTTGGAATTAGGGTCATATGTATGCACTTCAACATCAACAATACTATCCGCCCCATCGGTAGATTGTTTATCAATAAATTGAATGTTATTTTGTTTAACAGGTATAGAAAAAATATGTTTTTCCCAAACTGTATCAACTTGTTTTTTAGAATACTTAGACCTAGTATCGTTTGTTTGTATTTCGAGAACGCCTGCAAAATTTTCTTTTGGTAGGAACGGTTGGTCGTGATAATTAAATTGACCTGAATTGGTAATTAAGCTTGTTAGAGAGGTAAGCGAATATTTTCCGCCATGCAATCTTAACAACCCCATATCTTGATTTACTAAAGATATATATTGCGACATAAGGGAAAATAATGCATCAATAGGACGCTGAGTACTGTTTGTACTTAATTCAGTCTTTGTACCGCTCCGATCCCAGCGTTCGTCGTGGATAATATCATAATCAGCTTTACTACAAAATGTTTCTAATATATCTTTTATTGCATCACTAACAAATACTCGTTTCTGATCAGCGCTAAACTGTGTAATATCTTCTGGAAGAGGATCAGGAGCTACACCTAATTCAGTACCTGGAACACTAGACAAGTTTTTTATCCAATTCTGTACTACCTCTTCTCTATTATGCATACCCTGTGGAAACATATTTTCAATTTCTTGTCTCAGCTGTTGATCTGTCCATCCTTCCGACCATTGCCACTCCTTCACCGTGCGAGTGATATTAAAATAGTCCTCAGTAATACCACCCACGGATGCTTTTCTGATACTTTCCTCCAGGCTTTCCTTCAGCGCAGATTTTCCTCCTTTCTTTAGCTCGCTCAAAAAAAGCTTCTTCTTTTGAGCCCATGGGTCTCTTGTTCGCGCGGTGTGTGCAGTAACTGCGCGATCAGCGTATTGGGCTGCAGCCTTGCGCTCAGCAGGTGTATACTTCTCGACTTGATGTGTTTTAATATTACTTGTCGACCATTGCTCTTTACTGTATAATAATGGCGCAGCATCAGCTTGAACAAAGAAATAATGACTCCGTGTCGGTGACTGTGCACTCTTAGCTATATTAGTTACAAAGAAATATTGATCGACGAGTGTTATTTTTTTGCATCGTGTGGCTAGAGTGGCTGGTGTCTGTACTTTTATTCCTACAAGGTGACCACTATATTGTGCATTATTAATATCATGTGTTCCTTCTTTTATTGTTTTCGAGGGTTCATCTCCGTAACTTACGGTTTGTTCCCCGTAATGTTCTGCAGCTTTTGCTCCACCGAAATCGCTGCTTGGGTTGTTGCTAAGATAGGAAGTAACGTCATCTGTCAATATAAGTTCCCCAGCTATCCATGGAGATTTATACGTATGATCAAACATTATTTTTACAAATTGTTCTTTAGTTATATAAGTAGTAAACCCGGTATGATCTATACTTGCGAGAGATATAGTAATGAGGTAATCCGATCCCGCCGCAGTTATTGGAAAAGCTGGATCTTGTATGTCAGCTGTCTGTGGACTTGGATATCCCATATATAATTATTTAATTTATGATTATCATCCTTGTCTATTTATTTCAGCAAGTATTTGACTAACAAATGACGGTTCTATGACTTTATATAATATCCCAGGAGCGGGATTAGTTGTAGGGTTTTGTATGTTGTTTAATATACAAATTAACCACCATAATGTTTGATCACCATAAACTTGATGAGCAAATGTTGTCCATGGCATTTCACTAGTAATCTTTACCGTGTAAAACATATTAGTATTAAGCTCATCTGGAAAGCTAATCTTTTTAATAATATTATAAAAATAATACTTATCAGCTCGTGCTAGATTGAAAATGTTCTCATATCTAGAATCGTCTAATGATGTATCTTTTTGTTGTAAATCTGTAATCATAGTTTAGGTTGTTGATTTCATCGACTTGGTATTTTCCTAAGTGTGGGGGTTTCCTTAACACGCTCTTCCCATGTTTTTTGTGGGGCCGATTTTTCAGACGAGGTAACTCGTCCATCTACCGCATCGTACATTAAATTTTTTGTTTCTGGTGTTAGGCTTGTTAGTGATAATGATATTTCATAACCTTCAGGTATAATTGCTTGTATTTGTTTATCTGAATTAGCTGCAACTTGTAATTCTGCAGGTCGTCGATTTCCGATAAAATTTACAGATAACTTACTTAAATAGCTCCATCTATAACTAAAAACTCCAGGTAAGTTTGCTTTATATATAACAGGAGGTTGGATCGCAACTCTGCTTAGCTTATTAGGTAAATTTTGATATAATAATAAAAATATAAATCTAAAATTCTTTTGCCACTCTGTACTTTCACCGGTGTCAGGTATTGTATTGTCTAAATAAAATTTAACTTCATGTGTCGGACCAGTGTCTGGAAAATCAAATGTTTTTGATAAATCAATACCTACACCAGGTGCTACTAAAGATGTTATCTGTTTCATCATATCTGTATATCCGCCAATAATACTACTATCTGTACTCCATGCATTACTTATTTCTTTTACAGTATCAGTCATATATGGTAGTCTATATATAAAATTCGTAGATCGAACACCATACATGGGCTCATAATCGTTCAACCAATATTTTCCTGTTCCCGGGCTCTCGACATTATAGGCAGTCTCCCTTACTGAATCAGTAACAGTTTTTAAAAAATTAACACCATGTAAGATATTATCGACACCGGTTTTTACTTTGTCTGGAACACCAAGCCAAGCGGAGGAATCTTGCTTACCGGCTTTGTCTGTCTGCATCCAATCCATTATTTTATGAACTCCTTGTTGCCCGGCGGCGCCTATGCCAACCGCGTCAAAATCTTTAGAAAACCCGGGATTATGTTGTTTAATTAAAGCATTAGAAATTAATATTAAATTATTAAAAAATGCTGGACTAGAAACTAATGATTCTTGTAAAACTAATTTAGGAGTATTTTTTCGGGCGATAGATTTTTTTCCTGTTTTTGTCCAGTTAAAATCTTCGACTACATCTATATTACATACCCTCCCTTGAGTGAGCGGTACACAGATTGGTGCTAATCCTGGAGTGTTTTGCATCGCCGCTAGCTCCTCGCCAATAGCACCGACTGTATCTGCTACTCCATTTTCAAAGCCTTCTTCCTCCAACCTCTTCACCTCCGTCTGGACGCGCTCCACAGCCTTACTATTAGTTCCAGTAACATCAGCACAGTCTTGTTTACTAAATTTAAATAAAAATTTGTCGCTCGGTGTTGTCATTGTTGTGATTCTCGTCCTGTATTATTTAGATTACTCTCTTCAAGGTATCCCGGTACTTTAGGTTTCGTATTTTGTTGTTGTGGAAAAATATTAGTTGTTATTTTTGGATCTTTTAAAATCTCTAATAGTTTTTGTGTTATCTCATCTTGCTTCCCGGATGAGCCATTATATGATTCTAGGATTGCATCTAATTTATCTATTACATCTTTATTGAATTGCACCCCGAACTGCGAGGCTTCACTTGCACCACCGGGTAGTGTTAATAACGCTTCAGCAATTTCACGCTCTGTGAGCTTTGTAACGGTTGGAATATTTCGAGGTGTTACTGTCGTAGTTTTATGAAGCTGATAATCATCATGCCTCATCATGGACTGTCTAGCTGCATCCTCAAGAAGTTTTTGGAGTTCGTGTTGCTTCACTGGTCGGCCGCCTGCGCCAGTGCTCCAGTTGGAGAAATATTTCCATAGACGGTTTCCATATCCAGCCATTCCCGGCTCATCGCGCTCTGCAAGTCTCTGTTTTGCTAGTCGATTTTCGACATCAGATTTTTCTATAACATCCAAGCGCTTCTGCATTTTCTGGACACCTTCTTCTCTAGTAATTTCTCCACGATCTATTTGCTGGTTGATCTTATCAAAGTATTCGTCTTGCTGGTCTGCTGTATGTTTTGCTGCTTCTTGCTCTCTGCCCATAATTTTATCAAATAAACTTGAAACCTCAAAAGATTGCCATGCTGTATAAATACCTGTTAATGCCGCTGTGAGAGCTCCTAATGTCCCTGCAACAATTGTTGTAGTCAGTCCCTGGGCAAATGTTGTCACTCCGGTAGTAAGTGCGGTAGCTTGAGCCGTGAACCATGGACCGACCGTGGTCCACCAGGCAGGAATACCCACTAGAAGTGCCCAGAATGCTTTTGGAAGGTTTCTAATGAAGCTAAAAGTAGTACGTATCCATTCCCAATTCCAAAATTTTAGAAAATTACCAACGCTTCGCACCCATCCCCAATTCCAAAATTTTAGAAAATTACCAAAGCTTCGCATCCATTGAGGAAAGCGGCCGAGGAATTCCTGAAATCCTCTTATCCACCCTTGAATACTGTCACCTATTCTTGACCAAATTGGATTCCACACCTTCGTGCCGTCGTCCAGTGTTTTTAGATATTTTCCGCTCATACCAAAAACCCAATTAAGGGATCTATAAATGCCTGATACTAAACCAAATATAATGGCGCCGAGACCGGTAGCCGCCACAAGTTTATCATACCATTTGCTGGTTTCGGACCATATTATATTCCATAAATTGACGTGGAAGGCATAGGCTAGGCCGATCCATCTCAATGTAGGGCTCCCGGTCGCGAGTCCGACTCCGAAGATTCCCAGACCCGTCATTTCGTCGCTTAAATCGTCACCGTATGGGTCAACCGTGCGCTGCACCCTATCGGCAATCGCAGGAAGACCTTTCTCAAGGATATCACCAAAGGCAGCTAAAAATAAAGTAGCATATAATAATGCTTTGTTTTGAGCAAGCGCTCTAAACGGTGCCAATAAAGGAGCAGTAACACCTCTAAGTATACCGACAACAATATCTCGTATTATTGTACCTCTAAATACAGCCATTGCTGGGCTACCTCTCCAACGAGAATCTCGAGTTGCTCCAGAAAGCTCGCGTACCGTTCCGCCGTCAGAGCCACCAGCAGTAGTAAGCGCGGCTGTATGCTTTTTCATAGCCAGGCTATGAGCGGTCAAGGCAGTAGTCCATTCGCCCATTATAGTTGGTGTTATAGTACTGGACGGATCTGGAGAATTAATTAGAGTTTGTAAATGGACGTTAGTTAAATCAACAGAAGATTTAATACTATTTTCAGTACCCACCATGCTATCAATCATAGCAGCAAACGGCCCATACTTATCTTTGACTGGGCTATAATTAGAGAGCTTGTCTTGAACTGTACCTAAAGCCTCTGCAATGTCACTTAGTACCTCACTATAATCCGCCATGTATAATTATTTAATTATACATCAAGGAAATTAGAATAGTCTGCTTCGTATAATCTGATATTATTGAGGCTCTTTAAATTTGTAGCTATATGTTCAGATAGTGGAGTTAATAGATTTAAATCAAATAATAAGAATAATTCACGTAAATCCTCATAAGAGAGGTCACTAGCATTATGTGTCGTGTCATCTATTTTTAAATATTTTATAAATCTAAAATTATCATAAAATATTAAATCTGTTTCGGCTGGGTCTTCTGCTTTAACTAGATACTTTAATAGATCGATTTCAAAAGTAAGCGTAGGTAGTTTAAATCCTATTTCTACTTTAGCTGTATTTACTTTAGTATTATATGGAGTATCTTCCAATATTGATGTATTAACATCATAATTAGTAGTATCTTTTACTTTAACAATATTTCGCCAATGTTGAAGTAAATATAATTTATCTTTATATGTTAAATCTTTTTTTGTACTGTTATATATGTATGTATCTAGATGAAGAATATATGTTAATACAGATGCGGCTTCGTTTTTTAATTTTTTAATTTTGCGAAGGAGTTTATCTTGAAAATCAACATTAATTTGACCTATTTTTATTTCACCACTATCTGGTAGTGTTACTGTTCTTACATATAATTCTTTAAATTTACTTACAATATTACTCATTTTTGTTTATATTGGGCTTGTTCTTTTTTCGATATTTTCATAAAGATTTTTGCATATTTCTTATATTGGTCATATGATATTACATCAAAATCTGTATAGTTAAACCCGCCATTTTTCAACAGGCACATCTGTTCTTCTAATAATATATCTTCGTCATATACAAAACACAAGTATATTATATGAATAATTATCTCTTCACAGTACATAAATCCACAGTTATATTGTTCATTAATATGATATAAAGAGATATTGTTTAATTTATCAAGATATTTTTTAATATGATCATTACAATTGTTTAATACTGATATCGGTATATCTTGATAATTAGATTCGTTAATTTCAAATATTATATTATTAATTTGAATTTTTTTGATGAAGGCTGCATTACTAAAAAAATTACCTATAGGATATCCAATAGTGACAATTGTATCATTTGGCAAGATAATTTCCTCTTCTGAATATTCAGGCAGTTCAGGAAAAAAGCTTTTTTTATAAATTATTAACTCTTTGTCGTCGGTTTTGAGTTTAATAGCTGCTGTATCATTAGGAAATCTTTCTTCTTTTATTTTATGAAGAAGCTCTAAAATATTTGTATATGAAAATTTGCTAGTAAAAATTTTTAATAACTCATCATTTTGTTTATTATTATATAATGTTGATATTTTTATTATATCATTAAAACTTATCATAAGTTATATATTAGGCAGTAGGCGTAATTACATCATATCTGGAAAATCTCCATTTTGTAGATATGCTACCAGTTTCAAAATCACCTGTATATTCATTAACATTCGCCGAAGTAATTTCATGTGGTATACAGTTATAATATTTATATATTTTTCGCATAACAGGATGTGACGTGTCCTTTTGCAAATATTCTGGTAATTGTCTAGATGTAAAAATTACATCGATATTAGTTGAAAGTTTTGGTTCATCTAGATTTAATTGCATATTACCGTATGTACTATATAGTTGAATCCATGGTCTAATTATTCCATCTATAAAACTAATATTAGTTTCTAAGAATTGAATATCTAAATCTTGATCACCGTATTCATGACCAGTTGTATACGGCCCAGTTGGTAATAATCCATTTTTATATGGTTCTGATTGAGATGTGACGGTTGTTTTTTCTGTATTTAAATCAACACCGGTTGCTATTAACATAGGGGTATCACCCGATCCGATCATTGATTCAAATTGAGGCTTGACTGCATGAATACCTCTTGAGTCTGTTCGGCCGAATCCTAATTCTTTTACATGGTCATCGTTGATTGCTGCTGGAATATGATTTATTTGAACACCAAAAAAGTTTTTAGCAGCAGGGAAAGTTTCATATCTTGCGAGAAGTTGATAGAACTTTTGAACTATTGGACCTACATCAAATATAGGAGAGTCTACATCCATGTAAATATTTAAGGCAAGATGTCCTAGATACTATTATCACCCGCCGAACCCGGCTGCGCCCGCTCCGAGCATTGCACCAGCAGCATTCGGAATGTCCTTCACCGCTTTGTCGGACCTCCAGAATTGATAAGCAAACGTAAGTGTTGTTGTGGCTACCTCACCATCACCTGACATAGAATATGCTATATTGCCGCAATCTGTAGGGAACACACCGTGTAATTTATAAGTGTGTAATGGCTCAAATTTAGTATCTAATTGAATAAGAGTAATAGTACTATTATCATGTAACTTACCGTCACCTGTAGTAGTGGCATCGTTATAGGTTTTCTCGATCCAATCTTCCATGGCAATACGAGCTGTCGAGTGGGCATCAACATAAAAATCAATTGTAAATGCATCGCTATTATTATAAGAGACAGTACCCGGGATACGAAATTGAAATCCGTTATACGGGACGTCTTTTGTTGCGATTGTTTTACCGGGTAATTCAGCAGCAGTTGCATATACTAAATCTGTTTCATCAAAAACAGTCCTGCCTTTATTAGAGACATCGAGTACACGAAATTGAAAGTCACGTGCAAAGTCTCTTGATTGTGCTACTTTATAAAAGTCTTGAATTTTTTGTTTAATATCGGACATGATGTTATAATTATTTAGTGTTTACTTCAGTTTATTGACCAACTATCTCCTCAAAATTAACCTCTGTGTTAACAGCGTAGAAGTTAACCAATATAAACTCTGCAGTGCGTACAGGCTTTAAATAGATGTCAACTCTTAGTTCATTTTGTTCAATAACGCTTGTAGGGTTATTTCTTTCATCACAAACAATAAGGTAGTCATAAACTCCTTCTGTTTGTTTGCAGTTCTCAAATATCGGTGTTAATGTATTAACAACCTTGTTTCTTGTTAAGAACGTATTAGGTTCAAAGATAAAGAATTTCAAGGACTGCCGCGTTCTTTTCTCTAAATTGAGGAACAACCTACGGACATTAACTCTATCAAATGCTGTTGGTTTTCGTTGTAAGGTCTTTTGACCAAATATAACTATACCTTCTGCTGGAAATTGTGTAACAGGGTTAATTGCAATTCTATACAATTGATCTCTTTGTCGTTGTGTCGGGCTTACAGCAATATCATTTACACCTGTAACAACACCACGATTAAATCCTGCTGGTGCATACCAGGGAGCAAAATTTGCATCATTGTCTGCATAAATTTTTGCAGCTACACCAGAGAATGGAATCCAAATCTGCTTACCGCTAGATCCATCATATACTTTTGCCCAGTTACCGTAGGTAGTAGCAAAATTACTATTAGCTGTTCCAAATTGATGGCGAAGAGGCCAATATACATGCTTACTAAAGTTCTTAGTTTTATCATCAAGAGCTTTACCATTAACACCTTGAACAACTAATGGACGTAATGCATCAGCAATGAAAATATGATCTTTTCTTGTTGACCTTGCGAAACCTTCAAATCTATTAAAAATAGTTCTATAACTATCTCTATATGTAGTTTGAACACTACCTGAAACATTTGTCATATTTTGGTCCGCTGTATAAAAGCCTGTACCTGTAGTAGCATTTCCAATATCTACATAGTCAGTATCAGTGAACGGACCGGTAGTGTTTGTCGCAAATGTATGTATTGTACCTAAACCAGCTTCAACTGATACGTCAATTTGGAATAAATCGACATTTTCAGCAATCTGAAATACTCGGTCCAATTTACTAGGAATACTACCAACATTTTTATCGAGGTTATTAGTAGTGTGATATATCCCTAATGGATATAATCCTAAATAATTAACGCCATCAAAGTTAGTAGCATCCGCCCAAAGACCGGAGCCGCCAATTTGCGCACCAATTGCTGGTATAGTATCGGAAAGAACTCGTACAGATTTTGTCGGTGCATCACCAGTTGTTGATGTCCAAGCCCCGCTGTAATCACTAATATTTGGATTTACTAAAATCTTTACATTTGGTGATGCATTGTCTTGATCTTCAAGGAAAAATGAGCGTTGAGGTCCGCCGAGCTCGTCTTGAAGCTTCCGTCTAAGATCAAGAGAACCAGTATACCCTTCAGCTAAGAAATTAGTTAATTCTAGCTCTGTATTAGAAAACGGTGTATTTCTGACTTTGAAAACACCAATATTTAGAGTATCATTAAATTCCGGACCATCAACATCAATCTTAGAAAATGTTTCTAATGTTTTACTTACATTAGATTTCGGGTCATCATAATTACCGGTTAATTCAAATCCTAATCTTGATGTTGGTATTTCAGCAAAACCAGTTGATACCTTATCAACTGTTGAGGTAGTGGTATATATCTTTTGAGTTGATGTAAAATTAGTTGCTGGGTTACTTTGATTGCCATCAGATATACCAACATAGTAACCTTCAAAATTATTATTAGTTACAGTTGCACCTGTATTGAGTACAATCAGACCTGCGCCAGCAGCGGATAAATCACCATCAAATGTTGCACCTGTACTGCTAGCAGTATCACTCCATGTTATATTACCATCTCTTGCAGCATTAAATTGTGCCTCACTTAAATTGACTAAGGTTGGATTTCCAAATACATAATAACTCGAACCACTTAAGCTAGCACCGAAGCCTGATGTGGCAGTTGAGTTGTCCTGCTCAGAATAAAGCTGGCCTGCAACTATTGTTTTACCGATTAAATCAGCAGATAAGGTATCCATGGTTGCATTTGCACCGGCACTAAGATAATAATAATTTAATTCATTTGCACCGGCTCCGTCACCACCATATCCTCCAACTGTACTTACAGAAATAAATGATAAGTTATTATTAGTGTCCTTTACTGTTAATTCAAGCGCGACGCTTTCATCTTTAGTTATACCACTAACGTCAGTGTCTGTCTGGAGAGCACCTTCAAGAGGTTTATTAGTGCCACCAAAACCACTAAGACCAGAGATGGTCGCCGTTTTAGCACCGACCACAGGATAAACTAGAGCAGAATATTTCCTTACACCTGATGACGACCCATAAGGTAAGCGAGAGACAAACACATTAGCATCACTATTAAACACTTGTCGAGCTGAATGATAGAAATATCTCTCGGCGGCATTTGTGGGTTGTCCGTAAATTTCTTGGAATTCTGCAAACGTACCAACGTTAAAAACTTCGTCTGTTGGTCCTTGATTAGAGAATCCTGCGATAAATACACTTGTGCCTACTACAGCAGCGGCGCGTTGTGTCAAATCAATTTCTCTTATTTCTACTCCTGGTGATTGGATTGTTCTTCTGCTCATAGTAAAACCTTTACAATTATTTATGGTTTTCCGATGACATATTTTAGTTGATTTGGTGAAATAAGTATTATAATATAAATTATATGAAGGGAATTATCCTAGCTGGTGGTACAGGGTCAAGAGTGTATCCTAGTACTAAAATTGTTTCAAAGCAACTTTTGCCAATTTATGATAAGCCTACTATCTATTATCCTCTATCAACTTTAATAAAATTAGGGATAAAAGATATAATGATTATAACAAATGCGCAAGCGTATCCTCATTTATTGTATTTGTTTAATCAATCAACTACCCCCCGGTCATATTTAGGACTTAATCTTAATTTTAAAGTACAAATCTCCCCTGCAGGTATTGCTGAGGCATTAATTATTGCTGAATCATGGCAAGGGAATGATAATGTATGCTTAATCTTAGGAGATAATATTTTTACTGGTATAAAAAAACCTATTCTTAATGGCAACAAAGCTTGTGTTGTTAGTTATAGAGTTTCAAACCCGCGAGAATATGGAGTTATAGATATAGATACAGAAGGAAAAATAATCTCAATACAAGAGAAACCGGAAACACCACCTAGTAATAATGCAGTGACTGGTATTTATTTTTATGATAATACTGCCGGGAAACGAGCGCGTGCATTAGAGCCTTCAGCGAGAGGGGAATTAGAAATTACAGATTTAAATAAAAGTTATTTACAAGATAATATATTAGGTCATAATAGTTTAAATAGTAATTATGCTTGGTTTGATACCGGTAATCCGGATGAAATGTTCGCGGCATCTATGTATGTTAAATCTATACAAGACAGAACTAATACAATGATTGGTTGTATTGAAGGCGAGTCGTGGAAGCAAGGAAATATTACAGAAGAGCAATTTAAGAAAATTGTTAAAAAAATGCCTGACTGTTCTTATAAAACTAATGTCGCTATGAGTTATTTTTGGGGATAAGTATTAATATTAAATTAATTTTGATTCCAGTCTTGTAAATTCAAAAGTAGCAGACGATACAATTTCAGCTTCATTAGTATAATCCCACTTTATTTCTGCTAACCGAGTCGGAAATGCTCCTATATAATCCCATTGTATTTTTCTATTCTCATATTCATCTAAACCGTATACAGTTAAATTAGATGAATAGATAGGTAATACTGTCCCTGAGTGAGGATATTTTATAATTTCATCTGCATTAACAGTCCCGGTTTTAACGTCATTAATAACATCAAGCCATTTATATATTGCCCAATAATTTTTAAATTCATTATCGATTTTAAAGTCTATATTTAAAGGATCATATGCTGGGCGGGCATGAGAACTGACTTTTATATTTTGTGCTCCGTACGGGATAGTTTTTTCTGGAACACTTATAGTCGGAGTTACCGCTCCAGCAATACTAATCTCTAAACTATTAGCATCAATTTTATTTGTATTTCTAGTTATATTATCTACAATCTCTTTTATACCTTCTGGTAGATTTAAAACTAAGATAAATTTATCTTGTCTGTTTTTATTAAATGGTGCTTGCTTCATGCTCTAACCCAACCTTCTGATTCTAATTGTTCCATATCCGACGGACCTTCCTGTCCTAAAATATTTATGTCTTCGAAGTAAACTGGCGGTGGTTCCCACGTATCGTCTATATTTTGCATTTTGTAATCTTGCAAAAAATTACTAAACTTTTGATCAATATATGGTCCTAGTTCTATTTTTGCAGGCCGTTGATTGTCATCTATTTCTACGACATTATAATATTTTTGTATAACGCTATTTTCTAATATTAATAATGCCCAGGTCATTGCCATAACTCTATCATCATAATCAAACCCAGGTTGAGCTGCCCAAGACCCATTAGGATATCGGACGAAATTTTTCATTTCGACTACAGAGGGTTTTGATTTTATATCGACACATTTAATATCATTAACCCAATATCTCATATTAGTAATGCCTTTATATTTGGTGTTAGTGTGAGCATATACTCCTAATCTATCATATTTTACTTGACCTA
>Ga0080013_1001274_pt1 | contig 33939 bp, 22 predicted proteins | sample ETNvirenome_6_85_FD_69236 | JGI IMG/M metagenome (GOLD analysis project Ga0080013, IMG submission 69236) | Marine viral communities from the Pacific Ocean - ETNP_6_85 (SPADES assembly) (version 2) | ecosystem: Environmental > Aquatic > Marine > Oceanic | place: Pacific Ocean | collected 2013-06-19
ACATTTAACTGATCTATATTGGCACCACCTACAACATCAAGACGGGCATTAGCATCTATTAGAGAAGAGAATGTAGAAACACCAGCAACTACAAGTTCATCTACATCTAATTGACCATCTATATCTAAAACACCATTAATATCAACAGTATTACTAAATGTAGCAACACCAGCAACAACTAATTCATCTAAATCAGTTTGCCCATCTACATCTAAACCTGCATTAATATCTACAGCAGAAGCAAATGTAGAAACACCAGAGACATTTAAGAGGTCAGTTTCAGTGCGTCCAGTAACATCAATACCTTCGGCAGTGGTAGCTACTTTCTCAATATTATTATAAAATAATTTTACATCTTGATTCTTAGTAGCTTCAAGATACTTCTCAGTATCATCTGCTATTTTGAGTATGATCGAATCACTACGAATTTTAAGATCATTAGTAGAATTTTTTATATGACTGCTACCTGAATGCCATATCTCAAGATCATCACTACTTCCAAGTTGTAATCTGGCAGTATCAGTAAACTTTAAATCATTTGCAGAAGCATCCCAGGTCATATTCTGAGCACCAGCAGCACCCTGGAAAACTACATCAGCATTATTGAATGTAGTAACACCAGCAACTACTAATTCATCTAAGTCAGTTTGTCCATCAACATCTAATCCAGCATTAATATCAACAGCAACATCAAAAGTGGATACTCCTGCCTGAACTGCAATACCACCACCAAATGTAGCAATACCAATAAAGGTAGAAACACCAGTAATCTTTAAATCTGTAAATGTATTTGGTGCAACTTTAATAGCAGCTTCAATTGTTGCTGTAGTTGTTGAATCAAGTGATGAAATATTTTGAAGTTCTCTTGCACTACTAATTACTTGTGTGGATCCAATACTAAGTGATTGTACACTTGTAATTCCAGAAACATTTAATCCTCTTAAAATATCAACAGCAGCATTAATATCAATTTCATTTGAAAATGTTGCTATTCCAACAACTTTAAAATCTTGTCCTACATTTAAATTCTTTGCTACTCCTAGACCACCACTAACAATTATAGCTCCAGTAGTTGATGATGTAGAATCTACAGTTCCCGAAAACGTTGTTATCCCAGTAGCACTACCACCAGCAGTAAAAATTAAACCATCAGTATCGATGGTATCAGTCATATAGAATTTTTCATCAGACAAATTCCAGACTAGAAGTTGTCCATCTAATGTTGATCTTGTAGAATCAACGTCAGTTAAATTGGTTACTCTTGTTGGTGGCGCAGAAGCATTGGATAATACACGAATTACATTTTGAGATCCAATTCTATCGTTTATCGTTGGCATTACCTAGTTACTCCGGCTCGTACTAATGCTGATCCTTCAACAGCTTTATAATCTTTTCCAGCACTGGTTAATTTTACATCATAAACATATCTACCTGGTTTTAATTGCAGGGTTTTCGCAGCCGTTAATGATATGGAAATAATTCCCCTATCTGGTTGTGAAATTGTCGAAGCAAAAGAAACTGCTGTAGTACTAGTATAATTTTTTCTCAAATGAGCTGTTGATGCAGCTCCAACCAAATCCAAAGATTCATTTGTTCTAGTATCCTCCAGTTGAAAAGAGGTATCAAAGTCATAACCCTGTTCGATTGTGATGTTAGATACGTATACTGCCATTATTCAACCAAATACTATATTATCTTTAGATATTTATATTCTCACCCATTGTCAGTAATTTGAGAAGTGATTTAATCTCATCAATATCATTTTTTATTCTTACGATTTCTTCTTTTTGAGTCCTACTTCGTTCTATTGAAGACACATATTGATTATATGCTGAAGAATCCGTATTTATTATGGCACCACTTATTTCATCACGATATAAATTTTGATGCCCCTCGACTTTAATCATCGTACTGCAATTGTCCTCAAATCTTTAATTCTTGGAGGAGTTGCTTGATTAGTACCAGACATTACAATCTTAATTGTATATCCAGTAAATAATTCAAGATTATCCGCAGTAAATTGATACTCTAAAAATTCATTACTTAAACTATCAGGTACAAAAGTATCTGGTAATCCACTATTCTTAGATTCATCAACAACAGCAAGTCCATTTTGTTCAGTATTCTTCAGATTATCATATCCTGGGAATAATTGGAACGTTTGTTCAATTTCACTAGAATCTGCTTTTATTAAATTATAGAGGACTCTAAAATCAGCAGAAAAATCTCTATATGCAGACAATAATACTTTAAGAGATGTTGCTGGATTAGATAATGATACTGTATTTGATACATATACAGCAGCATGAGGATCATTAAATATTGAATTAACTCTACTATCAATAGGATAACTTAGAATTGGTTTATCTAAACGACTGATTCTAAATTCTGTTAATGCTTCATCAAGATATATTATAGGAGAAATATTGGAATTACTGGAATTCAAAGTTATTCCAGTTGTGAATGATTTATTTCTTGGTAAATTAGTTAAATAAGTATTTTCATTTATTTTAGAACATACTATTCTTGATGTATTGAATGTATTTAATACATTAATACCAATAGGTTCAAATCCTTGATCATTAAATGAACCTTCTGTGCCATCTATACTAGTTCCACTAACGGTTCTAATTGTTCCATTTATGGATGTAGAAGATCCAGGAGTAAGAATACTATATGTGGGAATCACGGAGTTATAGAGAATATTCTCTGTTGCTTTAATATTAGAACCTCCGGTAGATTCTTCACTATTGAATGAAAGTTCTGGCATTCCACTACCAGTAGCTGAATCAGTATCCCTATCAATACCATTGGTTGATCTATCAATATTAATATAATAATCATCAATACCAATAGGTTCAGAAATAGTATGGGTTTGGTTTATTCTTAGTAAAGAAACTCCATTCAATTCATACTTATAAACTAAAGAATTGGTAACATGAGAAGAAACAACCGTTGAATCTACTGCTCTACCATTACTAGCAATGGAAAGGGTTCCAGAACCTACACTATCATACTTAACAATTTCATTTCCAACTTTTACATAACCTGGATTATTTGAATCTACAGTTATTCCTTCAAAAGTTGTGAAATTAGCAGTACTTGCCACACTAATACTAGTTGCTTCATCTAGAGTCAATGCTGCTGATAATGTAGTTGGTACTATAGTTGATTGAACATCACTTAATGTAACTTTATTAGTATTGGAATACATACCATGATTAAAATGCTCAACCTTCATTAGATTTCCAGATTCCACTCCACCAGTTGCACTAGTTGATCGTATTGTAGTAGACGCAGCAGACACTACAGTACCAGAATCATTATAGTAACTTACAGCAGCTCCTACAGCAAATGACTTAGCAGAACCATTTGTACCAAATTCACCTTGAATATTGGAAACATATAGAGTGTCTATATCAGTTGATATTCCAGTAATAGTAATCCTTGCTGCATCTCCAGTTTGACTAACAACTGTTGAAGTTACAATACCAATAACATCACCAACCTTATATCCATTTCCTACTGGTGGTATAGAATCACCACTGCTGGCAAGAGAAATGCCACTAATTGCTCCAGTATTTGCATTTATACTGCTAATATTTAATTTTAATCCAGTACCACCTCCAGTAACATTAAATGTATCTACTGAAGAATCTACTTTATAATTAGTTCCACCATCAGTTATTCCTAGAGTAGTTACAGAACTTCCTCTACCAACAATAATAGCAGAACCTCCTTTACCACCTTGTCCAGCAAGTTTTCTACCTGATGTTAATATACCAACTAAAGTTGGATGACCACCAGCAATAGTAGTAATTCCAATAGTACCAGATTTTGGTAAAGTTCTTATAGCATTCCTACCTAATTTTGGAACATATCCATTACTATTATCTAAAGTTGGATTATAGAAGAATGCAGTTCCTGTTGTGGAAGTAAATGATGCTTTATATAATTTGAATTTTAAATCTTGATATTGATTGGCAGACCATATAGAACCATTTTGGGACTTAAAGAGACTTCCAAGAGCAAATTGCTGTGTATAACGAACACTCTCAACATCTGGAAGTGATTGAGTACCGACAGTTCTTTCACCCATAGTAGCAGTCCACATTTCATATTCATCACTATTAGCAGAAATAATCACAATTGCATATTCTGCATTTGGTGCCAAATAAATTGGTTCTGGGAATGTAACTTTAGTTGCAACTTCTCCAGTATCTGATGTTTGTATTGCTGCTATAGTATTACCATCAGCATCTGTAGTAGTTGGTCTTAAAGTAACAGAACTACCCAAAACAGTTCTAGTAGGTGTTCCTAACAATGTAGTCCTAACCTGAACTACAATAGGAGCATTTCCAGTATCTATCTTAGAAAAGTATAAATCAACAGCAGTTAAAAATGCTCCATTAATATCATCACTAGTATCAAGATCAGAAGGTGCTTCAACATTACCACCAACTATAAATGTCTGTGCTAATGGGTCACTATATGTTTCTATAGTGGTGCGATCTCTTAACGTTATTCTTAATTGAGCACTAGCATCTGTAGTTAAATTAGTTGTAGTTGTAGTTGTTAAATTCCTAGTAGTTGTTGAAGTTTCATTTTGCCATTGATTTAATGTTCCATCAGCAGTATAATTTGATTCTCCAAAAGAAACTGAATTACTTCCAGGAAGTCCAGGATCATTTGTAGAACTTGAAGTTATCTTAAAGGTCTTTGTTCCTGTTTGAACTCTTACTGAAGGTACAGGACTTGTATGTGGATCTCTTAAGAAGAATGTACCATTCAAGTCTCCATAATTATCACTAATTAATCTTAAATCTTTCACATAAGCAATTGCACCACTATTTTGACCAACCAACTTCATACCTTTAATAAGATAACCAGCATATAATCCTTGTGCTTCTTGTGATAATGAAGCAGTGTCTATATTTAAAATCTTTGATGATTGACTATAAGATGCTGGTATAGACTCTCCCCTAATATATGGGTTAACATTATATACAGAATCTGGATTATTAAATGTACCAGCCTTATGATTGGAAGTAGCAACTCTAAATGAAATATGATTTGTTGGTCCAAAAGCACCACTAAAATTAGTTTCAACAGATCCTATTACAGTCTCTCCAACTTCAAATGTTCCACCTTCTGTACCATAACTATCTAAAGAAGAACTATTTGCAATCTCAATTAATTTTGGAGTAAAATCAACACCACTATTACCATCAAGGAATTGGTAAAATCTTGTAAAAGGTTTTAAATTTGATATCTTAAATTCAGTATTTCTAGATCTCATAAAAGTTTCAGATGATGCTGATACCAATTCATTTCTAGTATTAACATCATCAAAACTTATTGTATCGACATTAGTAGAAGTAGAATTACTTCTACTTCTAGCTCTAAGTCTTTCACTCTGTACATTAGACCATACTACTCTTCTTGAATCTAATCTACCACTACCTGTTCTTGTTGTGCCAAAATCTGTTCGTATAAAACTAGCTTCTCCTAAATCCAAGTTTATTCTACTATTAAGATTATTAGTAATAGACCTAGATCTATTAGATGTAATATTAATATTCCTATCAGGAAGCTGAATAGTTCTAACCCAGGTATCAACCTCTGGATTTAATTGAACAGTTCCAGTATAAACAACAACATTAAATGGGTTAACATTTTCTATAGTTGTTGCAAATGGTTGCTCAATCCAATCTATTTCATCATACTTTAAAGTTACTGATTGTCCTGTCTTTTGTACATTAGGATCTAATAATTCGAAATTATCAGTAAGATCTAAATTCTGATCTGTAATACTTGCAGAAGGGGCAATTTGCGACTTAAGTGAATTTCTAGCAAGAATTGGTGCTAATTCATTTGCTTCTGGATTAACCTCAACAGAAGATAATGATCTATCAATTAGTGTATAATCTTTAAATGGATCAACAAAAAATCCACTCTTAAATCTATTTCTTCCATCAGCATCTTGAATTTGAAGAGCTTGTGTATTTAATTCCAATAAAGATAATGTAGTTACTTGTTCTAAATTTTCTACTCTATCTTCAATATATCCAATATCTCTCATAGTATATCTTCTATTATCAACTAATCTTAAAGAAGCATCTTGAGGATTATAAAGATAAGGAGGAAGATTTATTGTCGCAATTTCTAATAAATCATCATTTTTAATAGGTGCTTTCGGGAATTTAGCAGATACACCTTTTTCAACTATAAATTCACCATACTTATTTAAATATAACTTATCAATTCTTGGTAAATAATAATCATATCCTATTATAGAACCTTCACCAGAAGATAATAATAATTTAGGACCGTTAGAACCATCTATATCTCTAGAATTAAAATCAAATGGGGAATCAAAACTAGTAGATGGATCAAATACAGGAACTCTAGGTCTAAAATCAAGAGTATCAGATGCTCTTATTCTAAATGGTCCAATATTTGGAATATCTTTACCAAATCTTTCTTTATCATAACTCAAAACTGTAAATACATCACCATCATCACCAGATGGTACAGAATAATAATCAAATACTACTAATAATCTTCTAGTTGGTTCTGGAGCACCACGCTTTCTAATAAGTCTAGAATAATCATAATATTGTTCTTTTTGTCCTTTATCTATTTCATATGAATCTGTAATATTTTTATAATTTCCTAAAGTAATTGTTTCAACTTCTGTTACTATATTTGATTCTTCAAATGTAACAGTTTCTCCAACTTCAAATGTATCTCCAGTCAAATAAACAATTTCTAAAGTATTAGCTGTTGGTGTAGAAACAACTTGTGCAACAGCATTACTTGTACCACCTATTACATGCTCACCCATCACAGCATTTGTATGAACACTTGCCGTTGAGGTAAATAATACTTTATCTAAAGTTGGATTTGAAGTATCAAGAGATTCATAAACTGTTAATACCTTTGCTACATCTGGATAATTTAAACATATCTCTTCGTCTTGAACTCTTAATCCATATTGAGAATTATGATTTAATCCATCAACGACTGAAGTATTAATTCCTGTTCCTGATTTTTCATACTTAGAACGTGTTATACTAACTTGTTGACTTCTATTATATTGTTTTACTTTACTTTGTACTCCATATTTTTGAAGAGTTGTATTAACAACAACATTAGATTGTGAAACTCTTAGACCTCTAATAGTTACAGTATTATTGGTTAAATCAAAAGTATCATCGGTAACAGTTCCTGCTATACCAGTAGAATAATGAACTCCATATCTTTCTTGATCAAAAGTTGAGTATGCTGCACTAGTAATTCCTGAACTTGCAAGATCGAAGGTTAATACACCAGCAGAACTTGTTGATTCACCTGTTAATTGTTCTGAGACTAATAATGTAGAATTTAATAAATTTACAGAAGAAACATTCGAATCTGGTAATTCGGCATATAATCCCCCAGAATCACTAATAACTGGACCCATAGCAAATGGAGTAACCAATGTTTCATCACCTTGAGGACGGCTAGATGAGACATTAAATTTACTTAGTACTTGACCATCATAAACACCAGTAACAGCAGCACCAGCAGCTATTGGACTTAATTCTATCGATAATCCATCCGATGCAACACTAGAGACTCTATTATATGTTTCTGTGCTAAATCCAGGTCTGTGATACGAAATAATAGTATCTGTTCTTATTCCTGTAAAGAGTTTTCCACCAGCAGTTACAGTCGCAACACCACTAAGTATAGGTGGCATTGTTATTTGATTAATTCCACCAGGCATTGGGAATTTTGTACATACTGTATCAGCACTAAATGCTGGATATCCAGTACTAGCACCCTGAGTTATTGATTTAATATTTTGAGTTCCATATTCAACAAAATCACTAATTGTTCTTGGAGCATCAATACCATTAATAGTTATCTGCTCCCCTTTAACAAATTTACCAGAAGTTTCTCTTATATTAATAAAAGTAGAACCACCACCCGCATCAACAGCATATCCACTAGCACCACTACTCTTACCTTTTATATAAGCAGTACTTGGAATATCTGTAGCATCTACACTTTGATTTAAAGTTAATTTTGTATACGTCTGAATATCATATAATCTTAAATCATATGGAGTAGAACCATCAGTATATGCTGCATCAGTAAGATTAAAAGTATATACTCGTGCCATTCCTATTACAGATGGTGAATCTCCAACTTTTCTATTCCAAAGAGAACATTGTGCCTTCTGTTTTGCTATTCCAGTTACATTATTAACTTTTGCCAAATGTCCCATTTCAAATGGAACTTGTATATTAGAAACTTTGTCAGTATCTCTTGGTTTATCAGCATCAATAATTGTTGTACCTGCCTTCTCAACATCATATCCCCTAACATATGCCTTTCCTGGAGATATTTTTAAACACATTAAATCATTAGTTGGTATATTTCCATCTTCAGTTTTTTCTGTATCAAAGAATATGCCATTATTACCCAATCTATTATTCAATGAATTATGTACTGTTGGATCAAATGCTTTTACTGCATAATCTCCTGATTCATCATAAGTTCTTTCTGCCAAATAATCACGAATCTTATTATATTGAGTCTTTGTATTAAGTTTCTGTATTTTTCCTTCTTTTAACCTAAGAAGTTCAACAAAATCTGTATCATTAATATCTGTTAATAATTTTTTAGTTAAGGTTAAATTAATTTTTAATCTATCAGCACCAGGAGCAGCAAAATTAGAAAATCCCTTTGCATTATCATACAAAGAATCATCATCCTTTGCATTAATTATCAATTCATCAATTTTTAATCCAACTCTATATGAAGGAGTATTAGTATAATAATCTAAAACTAAAGTTTGTTGAGAAACATTTACAAAAGATCCTCTAATAAAATAAACACCCTTTCCAATTGAAGCTGCAGATCCTATAGATGTTGCATCAGATGCAATTAATGAAGCAAAAGGTGTTCCAGCACTAATAGTAGTATTTCCATAAACTACATTCTCATCACATGTTAATTGCTCACCATCTTCAAATTGTGTAAACGAAAAATCACTATTAGAATCCAAATATTTAACATATAATGTTAATTCCTGAACATTAACATTATCTGTAAGCTCTACATGTTGAACTTTTGCAGTTATATTTGATGTTTGACCTGTTATGGTTTTACCAATAAAATTCTTAATGTATAAAGCAATATCTATTCCAGAATTTGTTGCATTTAACTTTATTGAATAAAACTGACCATCAAATGCAATATTTCCAGGAAGAACCATAGATCCTTCTTTAAATATATGACTACCAAAAGATTCGACTTGATTTTGTAATATAGATTGTAAAGACGTTAATTCTCTTGCCTGGACTGGATATCCTGGCCTAAACAGCACCTTATAAAAATTCTTCTCAGAATCAAAATCATCATAATAAGGGCTAATATTTAAATTTGTTTTTTGTGCCATTTTTCGTTAAAATTCCAAGATAATTTTTACGTCTTCTTTTTGTCGGGAATCTCGTTCTACCAAAGGTCGATTATCAATGTAAATAATATCACCCGTCTTTTTATTTATCTCAGAATCTGCAAGTCCATCTGTAAAGGTTACCCCTAAATCTATCTCTTTTGATCCCACAGTAGTTTTAATACCAGAAAATCCAGTGTCAACTGATCCAGTGAATGGGGAAATAGTACTAGATGTAGATTCAAATGCTAACACTTTACCTCCACTACTAACATCATTCCAATCAGTATGATCTTTATTATTTCCAAAATATAAAGATCTGTCCTGAAAATATTTTAATACTTTAGTTTCACTATCATATGATGCTACATACCCTTCAGCAGCACCTCCTGTCACCGATTGTGTTATGGCAGAACCAACAACTGGTGTAGAATTAACGGAAGTAAGTCTTATCGCATTAAGAGACGAATAATCACTTCCTGTAAAAATGGTAGTTGATGAATATTGTTCTGGATTTTTTATAATTCCTACTTGAGAAAATTTAGTATCTGTTGGAAAATCCTTTGTAGAATCATCAAATCTTGCATATATTAATATTTTATCAGTACCTAATTCTGTGTAAATATCATATCCATGCCCATTAGAAGGTGGAATAATTGGTATTAAATCAGCCGGATTTGCAACAGTAGTTCCTGCTGGTTGAAGTGATCCCAAATCAACAATTCCAAAGGTATATCCAGTTCCACCAGAAGTAACTTCAGCAGAAGTTATTTCTCCAGTTCCAGCATCTACACCAATAGATACCTTACCTCCAGTACCATCACCAAGGATATTAACAACCCCCGAACTATAATTTTTTCCCCCATCTGCAATGTATATTTTCTTAATTTGATTTAAATTAATTGCAGAATTACCTGCTTCTCTTACATTTTGTATTTGAGTATCTGTTGATGTACTCCAATCATTTGGAACAACAACATATTCAGTGGAATCAAATTTTATAATATCACTTGGAGAAACTGTAAATAGATATTTCCATATGTAACCATCACCACTAGTTCCAGCAGCAGATGGTTCTAAATCAGTAAATGTTGGTTCATCTTTAGATACTCCACCTTTAAGGGATGAACCTGATGATCCATTACCTATACATAGATATACTCTAAAATCACTATTAATTACATAATAATTAGCATCATATAATCTACTTGTATTGGAATTTGGTGCCGGATTTTCGATACTATAATCATGCCTATACATGTCATATCTTGTATTACTAGCCCAAGAGACTTTTCTTATAAGTCTTCTAACATTAGCACTAGTAATCTTCTTGCCAAATAAGGCAGTATCTCTATATTGTGTAGAATATTGTAAATTATCGGTTGGAACGGGAGTATCATCATCCCACGAACTTTCAGATGTTGTTCTACCAAATCCAGCATTTCCAGGATTAGGTAGACCTAAAAATACATAATACGAATTACTTGTATTTAATACAGAGTCTACAAAATTGCCTGCATTTGATATTCTAAATTGATCTGTTACGACTGCAGCCATATTAATAGTTTTTTAGATATTTATAAGAATTTTATGAAGAAGTATTATTAAGTTTTCTTGGGAAGTGCTCCGGTATCTCTTAAACCAGTACCTCTTCTCTGAATTGTTGGGAATGTTGTCAATCCAACATCAACAATATTTCCAGTTACTGCTATAGAAACTGGTGAACTAGACCTACTAATTCCAGCAAGTCTTCCCCAAGAGAATTTACCAATTGGGTCAGATGAACTTCCAGTACTAGCAAGTCCAACAACATTTGTACCCGAATCTATATAACAAATAATAGATCCAGCAGCACCAACATTTGAAATCTCTTGAATCATATAAACATTATCAGCAAATGTTGTTCCAACTCCAACTATTGATAAATCGTTAGAAGCAACTGATGTTACACCACTACCAACTCGTGTATCATAAACATAAATTGGATACCCAATATTCAAATTTGTATAGTTAGTAGTATCACGATGCAATTCAAATTTAATTGCATGGGTTGTTAGACCAGCAGCATTACATGTACTAATACCAGTGACAATTCCAGCAAACCCCTGAATAATATCAATACCTGATACATTTTCATATACTGGACTTGGAATTGAAACCATTACTGTTGGAGCAACAGTATATCCAAATCCTATATTATTAATACTAATTCCACTAACTGCACCTCCAGATATAGTAGCAGTTGCTGTAGCAGTAGTTCCAACACCAACACCAACTTCCAACGGAGCAGCAATTGATACAGTAGGTACTGATGTATATCCACTACCTCCCGTAATCACAAATCCACTGACAGTTCCTCCAACAGAAACGGTAGCAGTTACCGCTGCTGCTACAGGATTTGCAGCACCAGAAACAATTATTCCAGAGAAATCAGTAGCAGAATCATAATCAAAGAGATCTGCATCCTCAACAAATAATTCAGTATCACTTGATCCAATCGTATCAATAATTTTTGCTGTTGGGAATACCATTGGTTCAATAGAATCTCTATCTTTATAAATTACGTCACCATTAATTACCCTATCAATCTTTTGTTTAGTCCATGCTAATGGTTTATAATTAATCTCATCTACTCCTTGATCAAGATACTTATTAGTTTCAAATTTATCTGAGTATGATAAATCAAATACCAATCTCTTATCCTGTGTTATAGTTCCATTAATACTATTGTTTTTAAATACTTGTACAGTATCTCCTCTTTCTATAGTCTGATTGATATTAGTTACTAATTCATCATCAGCATTCCTTGTTCCTCTATAGAAGAAAACATCTATATTATCTTCAACTCTTGGAGCAGTAACAAAGCTAAATGATGTTCCACCATCAAAGACATATGCTACATTAGGTTCTTGAACTATTCCATTAATAACAATTAATAATGCATTAGTTAAATCAACTCTACTACCTTCTTCTTTTTCAAAACTAAGTAATTCGTCATTATAGTATATTGGGAATCTAGTTCTTACACCATCTTGATAATTTTTAACAGAATCAATATAATCAAGTTCACCAAATTGCCAAGCAGCAAATGTATCTTCAAATACTTCATTAACAGTTAATTGATATTTTGATATAGCATTCTGTAATGTTCTATGTGTAACTAATCCAACAGGTGTGAATATATCACCTTGTCTAAATGAATATCCATTTCTAGATATATCGAATGAAGATACCTCAAATGTATCTGATGCTATTCCAGTAGTTGAAGCAGCACTAACTGCCAAATCTACTAAAAGATTATTTCCAGTATCAGATGTAGGACCTACTGATAATCTTGATATTCCTTCAACAGTAAGATTATCATACCTTGGTTCAGAAACATATATTTCTGGATTTGAATAATTTGTACCAGCAGCACCAATATTGAATGTTAGTGCACCACCACTTCCATATGGAGATTTACCAACATTTACAGTGAACATATTACCAGTAACATCTTCAACACCTAATACATTTCCATCAGTCCAATGTGCTGGATCTGTTGTTCTTGGATATGTGTGAAGAGTACTATGACTATCCTGAGCACATGTCATTGTGAATGAACCTGTTGCAATTCCAATCCAAGAATTTGCCTTCATAATAGCACTTGTTGCAGCACTAACCCAAGTATGAGCATAATTTCCTGCAGTGGTTATACCAACCTGCATTTCAAATGTATTAGTAGTTTTATTTGCAATTGCTATCCACCTATTATTGATTGGATCTGATGATCTTGGATAACTATGGTTACTAACACCACCATCAAGATCACATTTAAATGTAAGTGAATTATCTGCAATCTTGACATAATCACCATTACTAAATCCATGAGATGATGAGGTAACTGTCATTATTCCTGTTAAAGGAGTATAAACAGCACCAGTTACATTTTTATATGTTACAGCAGTACAACCATGGGTTCCACCAGTTCTAATTGTTAATAATCCTGTAGAAGGATTATATGGAGGAGTAACACTCAATGAAGTAAGATCAGCAGGTGTACCACTAAGTCTTCTAACACCACCAGTTGTAGCACTTACAAATAGATGTGTATTAACTCCAACTGGATGTGCAGTTATAGTTGCACCATTACCACTTGATCCAGCACCAACATTAACAGAAAGAGTATCAGCATCTATTACAGTAATTGGTAGATTTGCTGAACCGCCAGCAGGATCCGTAGATCTTGGATAATTATGGAATGTTTGATGATCATCTCTGGCACAAGTGAATACTAATGAATTCTGAACAATCTGAACATTACCACTACTTCTTCCATGACTAGGAATAGTTAAGGTCAGTATACCGGTGTCTGAGACATATGCTGCATCTGTGGGTGTGAATGGACCTCCAGTGCCAGTAACAGCACCTGTTGCTGCTCCTATGAAGGTATGAGCGTATCCTACATCTCTTATTGATACTCCAATAGAAATAGCATCATTATATCCAGAACCGTATGTAAGATCCCCATACCATGAGAATGCTGTTCCTTGACCAACATACATGTGAGGGATAGTGCTTATACCTACATTTGCAGTGAAAGTATTTGTTGAATTAATTCCGGTAATTGCAAATGGTCTATCATTAGCAGCATCTGGGAAAATAGTTGTAGTTACACCTGAATGTTCTGTGCCATACCCTACTGCCCCTGCAACAGCACTTGCAAATGTATGTTTGCTGATTGTTCCAATACCAGCACTAATAGTAATTGTAGTTGAACCTATAGATGTTATAGGAGTGCTTATACCAGCAATAGGATCAGTTCCTGCACGAGGATAACTGTGAGTACTGCCATAAGAATCCTTATCACACTTAAATACTAAGGAATTATTTTTAAGACGAATTCCTTCACCAACAGATAGATTATGATCACCAATTGCTAGTGTTAAATCACCTGTTACTTCATTATAATCAGCACCAGAAACATCAAATGTGCCACGACAAGTAAAGTGAAGTCCAACCATCGTTACTTCATTTACAATACCAAGCACAAGACCATGTGGTTCTACCGTTGTAATTTTCAATAAACCGGTAGTATTAGTATAAGATGCTGTACTAATAGCAAGAGCAGATTGAGTCGTTCCAATACCAACAATACCAGTAACAGCACCATAAGCATCAACTTTAGGTCTTACTTGTGAACTAACAAGAGGAGCATATCCTAATCCTCCAGAAGATCCAAGAGAAACAATAACACCACCCCTTGGTAGTTGATTTCTATTTACATCAGATTGTGATATATAACGAGTTCCATCTGTGGAAGTAATACCACTAAAGATAAGAGTTGATATACCTGCTATATTTGATTCTGGATCTATTATATCAAAATTATTTTCAGGATTGTTTATAGTAGTTGGAGTTTGGAATACACCATTAATAACCACAATTCCATTTCCACCAGTACTTCCAATTCCAGCAGTATTTGCTCCACCAACAGTTAATGTAAATGTTCTGCCAATACCAGTAAATTGATCTGAAATATCATCATATACTTGATTAGTATCATAATTTTCTCTTAAAAATACTCTTCCACCAAAATCAGATGTTGGGAAATCCAAATTACTACTATCCTTTGTAATTTGAGAATTTCCTCTAGGTGATTCAGTGAAATATATATTTTTACCAATAATATTAAATGCACCCTTATACAATCTAGCAGTTGTCGTATCTGTATGAGATGTAGCATCTGATCCAGCAAATGCCCTTTCAACATGAACTATAGTAGATGCTCCTACTCCTGTTATTGGTCCAATAGCAGTTGATGCCAATCCAACATTCTCAACCTTAACATATTCATCATCTATTCTTAAAATATCATTTGCAGATAACGTACTTATTCCACTTAAAGCAAATATTGTAGTTCCTTTACCAATTGAACCTCCAGCATTTCCAGATAATGTGTATGAAATAGGAGTATATGTTAATGGATATTGAATTATATTATCAATAGTGATAATTGATTTTGAATTAGTTTTAGTCATTGCTAATTCATGAGCATTTCCTTCACCAGATGATCCAAAGGAAACATTAGTTCCTGCCATTGCATTGCTATGTGATGTAGCAAGTTTAAAGTTATCATCATCTACTCTAATTGCATAAACAGTTGATGGCAAAACAGTACCAGTACTGTCAGTCATAGCTGTTGATCCAATTCCAATAATTGTAGATTCTGGAGTATATGTTAATGTTTCACCAGTTCTAAAGAAGTGATCTTCTATAGTAAATACACCAGTAGATAAATTTAATTGACTGGAATTTGTTGGACTAAAAGATTTAGCAAAAATATAGGTACCATCAGTTTTTATTGGGAAATCAAGTCTATTAATTCTACTACCACCAATTGCATTATAGAATTTTATATCTAAAATCTCTGTACTATCACCATAAGTATAATCATTTGGAATATTATCTTGATCTAAGGTTGTATATAAACATTCACTAAATGCTGCAATATTCATATCTGATGTCATTGTTGCATCAGGGAAGAATTTCAATGTAAGATCAGTACCATAATAGTATCCACCAAAGGTTCCCAGACCTGCATTTTTTCCACTACCACTACTAGCACTAGTTAATGTGCTTCCAATTGAAAGGAATGAAGATTGTTGTACATACACATCAGTACCATCTTGTACCATCAAAACCTCATGAAGAGATTTTGATACTCCCATACCAACTTCAACTATAGATTTGGCAGCATTAAAGAGATTTTTATTTAAAGTTAAAACATTTGCTGGAGAAGCTGAAGAAGTTTCACTAAAATCTGATTGATATATTGCTGTTCTTTCAGATCCCTCAGTTTGACCAGATGATTGGTATCTATAAGTTCCTATACCAAGTGTTGTTGCAGCAAATCCAACAATCTTTGATTTAATCTTAACGTCATGAGAAGTATCATTGGTATAATTAAGATATAGAATTCCAGAATCAATACTAGAAGTAAATGAACCTATAAAGTTACCAGAATATGAACCAGTAGTTGAATCGAAATAAGATTCTGCAAGATAAGTATTTGTTTCATCATGAGTTACATATAACTCAACAAAATTAAGAGCATTTGTTGAAGAATCAAGAACTTGAGCATTAACATGCAATGAACGATATTTTCCAATTGCAACATCTACAATAGAACTTGTTATTCCACTTCCACCTGAAGTTACAATACCACTAAATGACGTTAAATCAACACATCCAATAGAAGTAGTTCCAATCCCAGAAGATGCAGATCCAAAATTACTTTTTATAAATTTTAAATCATAATCTGTACTGTATGTTTCTTCAGGAATAAAACGAAGATACTTATCTTCTGCTATAGAAAATGTACCATATTCGTCACTTGTGGTATGAGTTAAAGCTATTCCAGCATTATCTAAACTTCCTTTTTCTAATAATAATCTATTAGTACCATCATTCATAATGACCAAATCTGTCAATTGAATATCACTATTATCTACAGTATTAGTTACTCGTACTAAAACACTATCATATGAAACTGATGGGGATAATTCATAAAGATCAATATATTCAGATGGGTTACCATCATCATCATTAAACAAATTGTTTATATTGTCTATTTTCAATACAATATTAGTCTTAGAAAGAGTATAATCTGTCAATTTCTTATTTTCTAATTTTAAGAACTTAGATTGACTTCCAATAACATCAATATCTAATACATTATCATAGTCATAGATTGTATCAACACGTAATTCTTCAAGTACATCACGTACTATAGTTGTAGCATTTGAACTACCAATACTAACAGTTGCAGTTGAAGTAATTCCTGTATCTGCAAAATTTTTCAATCCACTAGTATGAACTAAACTATTAACAGGAGTTCTTAAATCTTTCCATTCAATAGGACTCTTAATAGTGTAAGAAAGATTTTGATAATAATCATTATTAGCAACTACCTGCATATCATCATTTAATTTTCCTGTATTATCATCCCACCCAATATCTTTCTTATTAGCATATTTAACTACAAATCTTCCAGTATTATCTTCAATTACATCTATTGTTGCAATAGATCCTGTTTCTTTACCAGTTATAATCTCACCCACAGATAGTCCATATGATCCATCTACTTTAATATAACCAGTTGGATCATAACTCTTAATAATTAAATCCCTTTCAACACCCCTGCTAATTAATTTCTCACCAACTTTAAAGTCTGATAATGTTTGTGTTAAGATAAAGGTAGGATAATCACCTTTCTTTATGATAGATCCAAATGAATCCTGTATTGTTTTTGCAATTCCAGTATTGGTTGTTAATCCACTTACATTAATTGTAACCTCATCTTGAGTAATTGTTCCAATAAACGTAGAATTCTTATAACTTTCAACAGTGAAGAAATTATATCCATAATCCTCCGAGTTAAATCCAGATCCAGCAGTACCAACCTTTTGTATTCCTTCTATATAAACCTTCTCACCAGCACTAAAGACATCTGTAGAGAATCCTAAAGTTGGTGTTGTTAATTGACATATAAACTTAGTATCAGATTGTTGTGCAATCTTCTGAATACTAATTCCATTTGTATTATTTACAGCATATAATTTTGATGTAGTTTCAGAAAGTCCTTTTGTACCCTGTACTACATCTACAGAAATAATAGAATTGCCAGATAATGATGCTCTTAAAATTCCATTATCAATTATTTCTCCACCATCAGTATTAACTACAATAATATTTGGTGGGGTTGTATAATTTCTTCCACCATTAGTAACAGTAACAACTCCAATAGTATTTGAATCTTTAAGTGCAATTAATGGTGATATGTTAGCATTCGGCTGTAAAGTTCTATCTGAAGAGTATTCAAATCCTTCATTAAGAATTCTTACTTGTTTTATATTACCTATCGTATTAGATGTTGGACTTAAATAAGCACCAGTACCTTCAGCAGAATTAGATCCTACAAATTTAGGAAGTTTTTTATATCCACTACCACCAGAAATAACAGAAACTTTATCTATAGAACCTTTTACATTTTTGGATTTTGTAGTATATTCAAATGTAGAACAATCTGTTGAAATATATGATGTTTTCTCTGGTATATTGTTTAAAGCAATATTGAAAGTATAGGAACTAACTCCAGAAACAACATAATCTGATGTATATGTACTATCAATAAACAATATCTCAGAATTATTCTTTACTTCAGTATCTGCGGTACTCAGGTATCCAGATTTCTCCAAATTATAATATAATCGTTCTGGTAATTTATTCAGAGAAGTAGTATTATAATTAATTGTTAATGAAGCATTTGTTGTAACTCCAACAGTTCCTACACCAACTAATGTAAATCCAGTTGTTGTTCCTGTAGAAACAAATTCATTATTAAATTCATTATCATAGTAAATCTTAAAATTATATCCCGACAATGAAGAATCTGATAAATCAAATACTAAACTATTAGTTTTAACTGATGAAATTCTAGGATTAATAGGTGAAATGCTATGTGTGGCACCACCAGTATTTGCAATACTTACTATAGTGGGTGGATTCTTTGTAGCATCAATATAACTTTCAGAGAATTTTATAATATCATCATTAATCCTATAAACATAATAAGTAGATGTAGACAAACCAGAAGCAGGTAAAGACGCTGCATAGCTAACTTTATCTCCGGAATTTAGATTATGGGAAGCAACTGTAATTCTATTATTTGTTGTATCAATATCAGAAGGATCAATCTTAATTGGATTAATTACAATACTTTCTGTAGTTGAATCTCTTTTTACAACTACACCAGTAGATGTTCCAATACCAACAGCAAGTTTTGGTTCAACATCCAAACTAATTACATCTCCAGCAATTAATTCATGAGTTGCTGCAACTGAAACTACACTATTAATTCTTTGAACTTTTCCTGTCTTTTGTGCAAATATACTTTCAAGAAGAAATTCATCACTATTCAATAATTGTGGAACAGTATTGCGGAAAAATACCTCTTCATATTGATTACCATTATGATCTGTACCTACACCTGTTTTTATTCCAATACTATTAATGGTTTTATTAACAACAAAAACTGTAGTAGTAAGACCAGATATTGGTAAATTAAATGGTGTTGCTACAGCATTAGTCGATATTGAAAGTGTCCCACTAGTTGGTACTGTCAAATTAACTGGTTGATTGTCAACAAATGGATGATTTTCAATATAAATTGATTGAGTCGGAACAGCTCTTGTAATTGAAGAAGCACCAAACTCAAATGTTACTGCATCTGTGCAAATTCCAGCTGTACCTGGTGTAGTACCAACACCTACAGATTCTCTAGCATTAAAATATATCTTCTCATTAACAGATGATTCAAAATAATCTATTTTTTGAGAAACTACAAAAGAATCAGGAATAAAATCTATACGTGATGTTGCTGTATGGGCAGTTCCTAGAATACCTCTCTTTATCCTCAATATATTCAAATTCGGGAATATATTCAATACTTGTAAAGTTTCTGTTCCTATACCAATACTACTTCCGACAGATACAGATTTTGGCAATTGAGTAACATATATTTCTGTTGTTGCTGCTCCTGGAGAAGCATCCGTACCAACAATAGGAGATAAAAGATTGGAATAATAAGAAGTAATTCCTATTTCATAAGAACTGTTTAATTTTGTTAAATATGTACTAAATCCTGAAATAACAATATCATCATTATTCCTCAATTCATGTCGAGGTAAAATAGAAACTTTTACTTCATTTTCATTTTCCCAACTGAATATAGCATCTTCATATGTCTCTATAGAAGTTTCTATATTTAAAATATCTGATCCCTTTAAAGAATCTACTTTTGAAATTAATCCACCACCTTCTGTGCCACTACTATCAAAATTTAAAACATCATCTACTTTATAATCTGTTCCTGAATTGATAATATTAAATCCACTTACAGATCCACTGTCTATAGATTCAATGATTGCCCTTTGTCCTGTAATCTCATTTGTCTCAATGATAAAATCATTATCCGCATACTCATCAGATACTTTATATGGGAAAGTATTACGTAATAAATTTGAATTATTGAAATCGAATGATTGATTATTAGTCTTATTTTCTTCTATCGTATTTGCTCTATATAAATTTCCAATAAAATATGGGAATTGTGGATTTCCACTAAAATCAATTGTAGCATGATAGGCGTAAACACCATTTGGAAAATCTGGAGTTATTGAAAATCTACCATTATGAATGTCTAGATCACCAGAATTGGTATACTCATAATCCTCTACAAAGAACCCATCAACAAATCCAGAAGGTCGATCTTCAATACGAGAAGTACTTAGACCATATCCAGAACTTAAACGTTTCGGATTGGAATTTGTATCAGTTACATCTTCATGTCCATATGGACCATATATTGGATTTCCATCATATGCCCATCCAATTATTCCAGACACAGAAGATGCAGATTCATTAAATGAATCTCTTAATGTATCAAAATATCCACCGACACAATATTTTAATTTATTATTTTTAGTTTCTTCAAAAATTTCATTTCCAAACTTTTGAATGGTACTGACATTCAATTGTCTAATATTTGGATCAAATTTGCCATTAGATCCACTTGATTTTACTTGAATGGAAGTAGATGAAGCAGAATATCCAATTCCAGTACTTATAACTTTAACATCTGTAATTCGTCCATTAGATATAATTGGTCTTAATTCTGCACCCAATCCCATTCCACTAGAATCAACTACATCTAAATCTGGAATTGAATAATATTCAAATCCACCAAACTGTATATTAACAGAATTAAATATTCCATTAACAATAACTGGTTTTAATTGAGCATCTCTACCAGTCTTTACAGTTATTTTTGGTTTAATTTCAAGATTTAATATACTTGAACCATATCCAACTCCACCTTCATAAACATAGGTATCAATAATACTACCCCTAACTAAAGGTGTTGAAACAACTTCTTTCTTAGATTGAGTAGTACCAAGGCCAACTGGTGTATAATTTACAACTACCGAAATACCTGGATAAGCAAAATTCTGATATCCAGAACCAATACTACTAATATTAACAAATTTTCTACTCTCATAATTAGAAGTTATCGTTCCTCCAACACCAGCATCTGAAAGTTTAAAGGAATTATCGTCTATTTTAAGAATCTGATAATGATTTGCTGTAGTTGTTATTCCAGTAGATGTTGTTAATCCAGATATTTGTGTTCCATCTGTAGAATATAAAATTTTATCACCATCAATAAATCCATGATTATTAAAGTTAACTGCACTATCGACAGTTGAAATTCCTGTTGGTTTAACAATTAACTTCCTATTAGTATATCCTTTTCCACCATCAAGTACTTTAATTTCACTTATAGTTTTCTTAACATTTTTAGTCTTAAATTTATGAATTCCTGTTGTATTAACAGTATTAAATCCTACAGTATTAATTCCAAGAGAGTAGTTATTATAAGAATAGAATAATTTAACAGTTGTATTATTATCTACTTTTGCAAAATAACTTGCTTTATTAACTAAAGTTGAGGTTCCTATACCAACTCCAATTCCTAAATTACCATTAGAATCATAAATTAATTCTTGCCCATTAGCAAAATTATGAGATGATAAGAATGTAATCTGATATGATGTTCCAGATACAGAAGTACTTACACCACCACCATCTCCAGTCCCTCTTCCATCAAAAGATACCTCTCTGGATCTTTTAATAATAGTTGGTTTTAAGACTGCTCCAGTACCATTTCCACCAGTAACATCAATAGATTCAACATCTTCAATATCATAATCTAAAGCATCCACATATACCTTTTCAACACTACCACTAATTATTGGTTGAAGTAATGCAGTTGTACCTGATCCAGCAACTGTTACTGATGGCAAATTAATAACATCATATCCACAACCACCATTCATTACATCAACTGATTCTAAAGGTCCATAATAAATTTGATCTAAAGATTTATAATTAACAATCTCAACACCATTAATTAACATTCCAGTTGATCCTGGAACTGTTTCTTCTCTAATACCTACCTTATTATTTGCAGGTATATCAAACTTTTTAAATATTTTTTGTGATCCAATTTCATTAAATCTATGGGAATATAAAGTGAACTTATGAGTATCCATCCCAGAACTAGGAACATTAAAAGTTAAGTAACTATCACTTCCAATAAAAACCAAAGAATTATATAATTTAATTGTTTTCTTATCAGTTAAAACTTCAACATAATATGATGATCCAGAAACTAACCCATCAAGAGCATCTAAATTTGGTTGATAATAAATTCTATCACCAGTGATAAAAGGTACATTACTTCCAAATGTTAAAGTAGTATACTGACCTACTGAGTTTTTATTAGTTAAATTTGAAAGAGAATTTATTGAAGCACTATTAATATTTTTTGTTATTTGATATGCATATGGAATAGATAATCCATTATTATTAGATGGTAATGAATTAGATGCAACATAAGCATAATCTTCATCTAATACTGTATATACGTTTTGTATATCTGAAATAAGAACATTATTACCATATTCAACAGGTACAGTTGAACTACTTACTTTATTAATTTTTCTTCTTATACTATATTCTACACCTGTAGATGGATTAAAAGAAAAATTCGATAAACTAACAGATTTTTGACCTCTAGGGATATCTTGATCTACATATGGGGTATTTGATACTGATGTTGGATATACCACCTTGCCATCATCAGATCCACCTCTTTGAAGTATCTCTATTCTATCTCCTTTTTTAAGACTAGATCTATCAATTTCACTTTTAAGAGTTAAAGTTAATGATTGACCAAAACTTTCTATTTCATAAGTTGAACTTGTGTTGTATATCCATGAATTTCCAAAAATTTCTGTATAAGTCTTATTCTGCTCTGGATTTAGAATTAATTCACCAATATTTTTGACAGAAATAGTATCATTTTCAGAAACTTGTAAAGTATCTGATATTTGTACAAAATCAGATAATACTCCAGTTAATCTTAATTCAACTCTTTTATTAACATCACCATCTTCAAATCCATAATAAATTTCATCAGATCTTATATTATCTGCGGCAGAAATTGCAGTATCTACTCCAGTACATCCTAAAAACTGATTAATAGTTTTATTGGAATATGTAATACTATTAATACCGGATATAACCATTCCGGTTTTGGCAAATCCAATTGTAGAATCAACCGAAACTACAGAAGCACCAATTGCAACTGTTTCCAAAGATTTGGTGCTTGGTGTAATATTAAATGTTCCCTGAATTGTGGATAATTCATCATATCCAATAAAAAGTGAAAGTTTAAAATATTGCTTATTATCTCTCGTAAAAGGTTCTATCTCAGATATTGATGCACTTGTTCCAGAATCAGTAGATTTTACAATTGTTTGTCCGACTAATTTTTGCGGATTACCAGAAATTACCTCTGCAATAGCAATTTCTCTTCTAACATATTCAGATGCAGATGGTTTAATTAGAAAATCTTCTAAATTGACAACTCTTGGTGTTTCTCCATAAAGAACATTGAATAATATCCTAAATGATTCATCAGTTCCTTTAGCCTGATAGAATGATTTTGCTTCTTTTATGAAATTACCAGCATTTATCGTTTCAACAAACTCTACATCTTCTAATCCTGGTGCAAAAGTATATTTTAATTTTTTATAAAATTCTTTTAAAAATAAAGAACTTAAATTCTGTACAGAATCATTTGTAATATGTTCTGCTTTTGTAGTATCTGAAAATACAAGTTCTTCTTGATTTAAATCATCATGATATGATGTAATGCCACTAAACCCACGTTGACATCCAGTAAATGTATTTGTTGTTAACCCAGTATATGTAATAATTTCATTATCAATCTTGAATAATCCATATTTTTGTGGAAATCCTTTAGTACTATTAACCGAAATTGTAGTATCTGTGGCAGATATTCCGGATGTAATATATGTACTATCTACAATTACTTCTGGAGTTAAATTATCTAATTTTAAATATTCATCTAAATTCTCAGCAATATCAACAGGTCCACCCTGATATTCCTGTGAAATATAATATTGTTTTAAAAAATCAACAGATTTAGGATTCTCCTCCAAAAGAAAGCTTGGAAGTTGATTGTTAATAATCTGCTGAATCTTAACCTTAGATTCAAATCCAGTTTGTATCATATTACTTTCTTATTAAATTCCCGTTTGAGTAGCTTGATGTATAATAATCTTTAGTAAATACAGTACCTGATATTTCATCACCAGAAGTAATTACGTCTTTTACCATATTTATTGCACTTTTTGAAATACTAAAATTCAAATACAAATCTTTCAATCCAACAACATCATTTGAATCTGGATATGCTTGTATTTCAATAATGTTATTATCAAGTTCTGTGGAAGTAATCTTTATTGTTCCCAATATAATTTCACCCTTCACATAATCAATTGTTCCAGCAGATTTTGAAATAACACGTGTTATTTCATTATTAATTGGTTTTACTATTGATATAGTACCAGTTAATCCATCTGGATTTGGTATATCTGTCAAATACACTATGCCAGGTTCTGTTGATAGTGTAAATCCAGTTGATTTAATATTATATCCCTTAGAATTTACATGAAATCTATTACCATAACATAATTCATATTGAGCAAATTGATTTATTAATGCTTTTAAATCTCTCCTAATTCGTATTTTAGTAATATTAGAAGAAATAGCAGTATCCGTATTATCAATTACTTGTTGAATTTTACTATACTTAAATCTTCCACCAAATTTGTTCATATCTATAGAATTAGAATATGATGTAAGTGAATTAATTATTTTTGTTTTTAATGTTTCTGCAGTTGTTACTTTTGCATAATCATAATAAATTGCAGAATCAACTTCAATATAAAGTATTTTAAGATCTTTTATTTTTTGATTAATTCCAGAAATACTGTACTGTTTTAATTGAGATAAAATCCTAGATTTGTTTAAATCTGAGACAAATGTACCATTTTTTGGTTTAATACTGATTGATACAGTCCCAAATTCTGGTGGATTTAGTTCTTCACCACCAACAACTGCAACAGATTCGGTATCAGGATAGATTGTTTTAATAATTGCTTCATAATCACGACTAGTTACTGCTCTATTTTGTGCAGAATAGATTCTTGGTGCAAAATATTTAACAGAATCTATAGATTCAATTTCAGATCCATTCTGAGAAGCTAGATTAGTAGTAACTCCTATATCTGTTGGATTGACAAAATTATTTTCTGTAGTCAATAAACTACCAGAAAATCCAAATCTAGATGCTCCATTACCATCTATGCCACTTGTAACAATATAATTAGCAGTAATTATATTGCCATCTGCATTAATTCCAGTACCTAATTTCTTACCTATTAATCCATCTCCAAAAAATAATTGATATTTTTCATCTTGTACTTCTTGAAGAAGATAAATTTGAGATGTAGATGTTACATTAATGATATTATCTACTGCAGAATATTCTATGCCAAGTCCACTATCATTTTCTGCTTTAATATAGACTTTTAATGTCGAAGTATCGATAAATGGGTTATTAAGAATAAACTTTTGATCCAATGATCCATCATATACAAACTGTTTTGTTAGGAACGTTCCTTCATAAACGTCAATATTATCAAAAGATGCAATTCCACTGGTATTAAAAGTTTTTGTAATGTCTTCTGGAATTGAAAACATATAGGAACTATTACTTAAAGTACCAGTGCACACGAGACCCCTCTGAAGGGTTACCTGGGACGATGCATCTCCGGAAGGTCTTTCTACCGTAAATGATATTTGTGCCTTTGCTGCCGTTCTAGATCGTGGTACATATCCAATATTTCTGGCCAGAGATACTACATTCTCACGTAGAGTCGCAGAGTCTAAAAAAGACTCATTAACAATCATATTTGAGTTAAATGCTGTTATATAAGTGTTATATGCTAGTGTATCGATTAAAATTGAAAAGTTAGACCCTTCAAAGTCAAAATCCGTGAATGTTGAATTAGCACGAAGATAATCTTTGATAGATGTCTTTATTTGATCAAAGTCTAGATTTGTAAATTTAGTGAAAGGCATGTTATCTTGTTGCCTCTAATAGGAATGAAAATTCTTGAGTTGGAAACTCTTGTCCAATGATATCAAATAATACTGTAACATTAAATGAATTTCGATCCGGAAAAGGATCTACTTGAACTTGTACATTATCTATTCTTGGTTCAAAGTTATCAAGTGCAATTTCAATTTGTCCTTCAATAACAGATGCTGTACCAAAATCAACAAATTCAAATAAACTACTTCTAACTTCAGACCCTAATAATGGATTAAAAAATCGTTCGGTAGGAATAGTTTCTACAATATTTCTTACAGATCGACGAATCGCATTCTCATTTTTTAATATCTGCAAATCTTGAGTAATAGGATGAGGTTCAAAAGATAAACTAATATCTTTAAATGCTCTTGATATCCTTTTAATTGCCATTGACAAGGAGTTTTTCTTTATTTATACCTACTCTCCAATAAAAAAGTGCCCCTTACGAGACACTGCGGTTATTTTCCTTGTCCTCGGTACTTCTTTCGAGCCGAGTTACGAGATGTTGACCCATATTTTGTGTGCTTTCCATTGCCTTGACGAGATTTCTTTGGATGAGTCTCAACATAATCACCACCCATAAGGCCGGTTTTTGATTTTACTGCCATAATTTAGTCTCCTATGATTTCAGTTTTAAGATCTTGTGGGTTTGGAGTGCCGGTATCATAAAATTCTTGTGATAATTCCTCCATTTTATTAAAATATTCATCCTCTGTGAGATTTTTAGAGATAATTTGAGTCCCACAGAGAATATTATACCTTTCTTTCATGTTAGTTCAAGTAATTTTAACTTTTCCTTAACACTTTCGGCAGTTGCAGTAACCTTAAATTTAACTTTGTCTCTTCGGGACAGTTCACTGAGGTTTTCTGATATCTCATACCACAGTTGTTCGTCAGTTTTCATAGAAAAATACTGTTTACTACCGAATACCATTATATAACTCGTGTTTTTTCGTGCCCTACGCGTATTCTTGGATCACACCAGATGTCGAAACCTGCCTCCTTTGCATCAAGGCAAAACGAGACATCCTCTCCACACATATCCTGTACTTCACCACTCTCGAAGACTTGCATCTTCGGTGCAAACCATGGATACTTCATCTCTTCGTGTTCCCAGACACCATTCTTGATCAATAACCATCCGAATCCGGTATAGTCTACAGTGAATGGTTTGCGACGCTTGGAGATACTTTCAACTGTTTCATGATTCATGACTCCACCATTGCTTCTGAAGTCTTCTTCATCTAACCAATGTGCAACACTTGTTGTTCTTCCATCCTCTGTGGCATACCATCCACCTACGATGTCTTGATCCACCAATACTAATTGCCAAAATTTCTCAGAATTAAAAATAATATCACTGTCAATCCATAATTGCCAATCATATTTTAATTTTCCGTCCCATGGTTTTTGATCCGGTCCTCGCAGTACATTTGCTCCAAGACACTTGCATCTTGCAAAGTTCACCATGGAGGAGTAATCCTGCGAAATCTGGATGCTCGCTCCAGCTTGTACTAAATCAAAACAAAGTTGTACAAAATTCTTTAGATATGCATATGATACTCCTCTTCCAGGTAGGCAAAATACGACGGATTTTCCTTTAACCATCGCTTTTGCTGCATCATAATCCCATTCTTGTTCTTTCTTTTTAGTAGGCGATTTTGCCTTTACCGTAAATCCTTTAGCCATAAGAATAATCAGTTACATTCGAATCATACAGCATTATATAGTAATTGTCAAGTTAATCTTTGTATTCGGTTATTATAATTTCATCGGAATCTACGACCCACTGTAAATTTGTTTCTTCATACCATCCAAACTCATTCATTAACTGCTCTGGAATAACGGTATAGTACTCACCTGTTACTGTATCAACCTCTATGGTCGTCAAAAATTTCCCAGAATTTTTTTGCATTTCAGTTAATCCTCACGCTGTTTTTATATAGTGAAAAATATTTTTATATGAGAATGACTTATAGCTGCCTATCGTAACACTTTGTAGACTAGGGGTTCCTTCGGTTTTTATATAAACACCCCCGATCAACGGGGGCACTGTCCAATTCACGAACGAATGGTATGCTATAATACTGTCATGCACCCACCCCCATACTAAAATTGGCATGACTGAACACCTCACGGTTGACCAATTTCCATGATCCTGCTGCAGTGTGCATCACAAATCCCTCAGCAGTGATCCGATCCTGATCAATATACGCATTAGGACCATGGGCATAACGGCAGAGTGCAAGGGCATCCTCTTTGATGGACTTGACCAACTTCCAGAAATTGATCAGGTTGGGGTTGTCCCATTCAGTGTGGTCAACTTCACGACCCTCACGGATGCAGGCATTCAATTCTTTCTTATAACGTGCTGCCTCCTTCTCATCCACGAATTCGACGGCACCTGCCATGACCTTGGCAAAATTGACCATCTCTTCCAACTCCTTAAAATCCTTGATGCCCATCTCACCATATGACCCATCCCATACGTATGCAATCGGTTGAACGAATTTGCATTGCCCATCAGGGTCAACCATTTCATCTTTCAAGGGTGCTGCGACCGCATCCCTCAAATCTGACTCAGCAGTATAAACCGTATGGGGTGCCATGATGATTTCTGCATCATCCACCACAAACGGAAATTCATAGGTTATGGTGTTGGGGGTGTATTCCTGAGCACCACCAAATCCGATGAAATCACCCTGAATGATTTGGTCAGTCCAAGGCAGGTAATCAAAACACGCATGAAGGATTTCTGCCACGTGGTCCTGATGCCCATGATTCTGATCAATGTCCTGATGGCACTCATTGATCATGATTTTCTTCTTATTGAAAACCGATTTGGTGCCCACAAAGAAATTGCCTGTTGCTGGGTTCTTACCCCAAACGATCGCAGGTGCTCCATCAATTTTCACGGATAGGAAGCAGGTCATTAAAAAAGCATCCAATACGGCAAGGGTGCCTGTGAGGATGCTATCTTCTGGGTGCTCAAGGTGGATGTTTTTCATACTTGTATTATGGCATAAAAAACCCCCTTGTGGGGGGTTTGGTGGACGGTTCCTAATGTGTCATAGGCATGTGCAATAGTCTGAAGTTTTCCTCTATCTTAGAAAAATAAACCCATGCATTATCGATGAATGAGGTCGTCTTTCTCAGGTAGTAACGATCAGCACGACTAAGAGCAGGTCTCTTGAGTTCGGGTGAATTGACTCTCATAAAATGGGGGTGATGGTTTGGGGGTGTGGGTTTGTCTCCCACTCTTTTAATATACCAATAAAAAACCCCACGTGGGGGGTTTGGTGTTCAGTTTAGAAACCTGCACATAGTCCGTCGAAGTATGCCTGAGGTTGCTCCTTTGCAAGCACCCCATCTAACCACTTGTTGATATGACGGGAAGTTGTGACGGACCACTTGGTTGAAGTCCTTTCATAACCATTGTCGGTCAATGCGGCAACGGGTGTCTTATATGAGAATAAAACTGATGTGCCGTTTGCAAGGTCCAACTGGGTCATGTTGGATGCGATTTGACGAAGTTGCATTGATGCTCCTTTTGTTGACTCTTTTATAATACACGAAAAAAGCACCCCGTGGTGGGATGCTGTGCCACTTTGTCAAGTGGTTTCCTGCTGTGCTTGTATACCCGCAACGTGATATACAATTCTTTCCTCCATCAGGGTGAGGTCTTTAAATGATTTCATCATGTCCTCAAAAATCTCTTCAGTCCGATTTTCAAGGTTGATCTCATTTGCTATGGTGCTCATGGTCATGTGTTTCAATTGGACTCTTACAGTATGGCATAAAAAAACCCCCTTGTGGGGGTTTGGTGGACAGTTCAAAGATTGACTGCCTTTACCCTTTTAACCAATTCGGTATGGTAGGGTTGGAAGAAATCAATTGCCTTGGTGAGGTCTTTGATTAATTCCTGGATCTCAAACTGGTGGATTGCCCAACGGGTTGAGATGTCCTTCTGATATCTTTCCCATGTGATGAGTCGGGCAGTAGAAGGACGGGTGAATTCTGATTTCTTAGAAATCACTTTACCACCTTGGAATGTGGTGGTTGTAACCTTGGCAACGGGTGTTGCTTTAGGTGTTGCCTTGCGGGTCCGTGTCTTACGTGCTTTAGGGGCAGTGGTTGACTTGGGTGCGGTGGCAGTGCTTGGCATGAATGCTTTGCTTGTTTACCCCTATATCATACCAAAGAAAAAACCCCTATTACGGGGTTTGTTACACAATGTTGTAAAAAAGTCCAGTTTGTCAACTGTCCTCTAAAATATCTCCATCACCCATTTCTTTGATATGGTCAATCAACTCATCATCGGTCATGCCTCCATAATAATTGGTGAGGTGCTTGTATGCAAGTTTTCTCAATGCCTGAAGATCCATACGATCAACACTGATTTCTGCATAGAGTGATGCGACAGTTGACATCGGTGAATTCCTGACGACTCTTTTATCATACATGAAAAATGCCCACTGTGGTGAAACAGTGGACACTTTGGGAACTGGATTTACCTCTCACTCAAAACTGATCTGCCGCGATACTTTGAAAATGGTTTCCTGATTTGCTGTTCATTGATGGCATACTCATCAAGGAAATAACCAACGGTGAATTGGTTCTCTTTGCAGAATTGCTCAATCTCAGCATAGAGAGACGCAGGGTGTTCGGTCATGGTGTTCATAGAGTTTCCAATAGTGATAGGTGATTGCGGAGGTACTCAACGGTGAATACATCTGTACCAAAGAACTCATCAAGGAAATAATCAACCGTGATTTCTTCCTTGGCACAGAATAGTTCAACGACTTTCCATTCAAGGTCTGTGAGGTCAGGCATAATCGATTTCTCCATTGATGAATTGCTCTACATCGAATTTAGTCTCTTCTTTGGTTTCAGAGAGTGCCTCCTCCATAAGAGCAGAGATTGCCTCCTCCTCATACTGTGGATCAACGAACATGGTTGAATTGCTTTGAACTCTCTTATTATACACAAAAAAATCCCCTTGTGGGGGAAAAGTGGACACTTTGTGAACTGTCCCAGGTCAGCCGCCCGATTCTCAATAATCGGGTACAATTGAGAATCAGATCACTCCATCCTCAACTGCTTGGCAAACATCACCATAATCAAGATGCAGGTTACCCCATGCATCACGAACGCAGGCATAACCGAACTCTTCTGCCAAGTCCAGGCAGAGTTCAGTTGCTTTCCACTCATCAGATAGAGTGACTTGCTCTTCAGGAGCATATGGACAAAAGACAGTAAAATTATTCATACCATTATCATACACGAAAATGGACCCCATGGGGAGATTAGTGTGCACTTTACGAACTGACCACAAACAGCCGCGATTCTCAATAAGTATACTATAATTGAGAATGAAAAAGGACCCTTACAGGTCCCTTATGCGTGATTCGACCAACTGATCGATTTCTGACTGTGAGTACATGGGATAATCTCCCACGTCTTTTAATTCTGCTACGACCTCCTCATAAAGGTTTTCTAGCATAATTTCATGCGCAAGGTCACTCATGCTAGCACCTTCTGAACAAGTGAATCAAATGCATCCTGATCAAATCCATCAGGGTGATCTAAGTCCAGAAAAAACTGAACCATTTCCGTGAGAACCATGTCCTCAGATTCGGTGAGAGTGTAATTGAAATTTTCCATACCTGTATCATACACGGAAATGGACCCCATGGGGAGAATGGTGGACACTTTACCAACTGACCACAAACGGCTGCGATTCTCAATAAGAAATCACTAATGAGAATCCTCTTCTGGGAACTCCTTCAGTTTAGCATCTGCTAGTGCTCCTACCATAACCCAGACCTTTTCACCACTAAGCATATGCTCACGGCACAAATACTCAACGGTGTCTTCTAGAACAAGCATGATTTCTGTTGCTTCTTGTTGTATTTGATTGTTCATATTAGAGGAGAAATTCATGTAGGTAGTAGTCAACGGTAATTTCAAGTTCGGCACAGATTTCTTCAATCTCTGCAATTTGTTCCGAAGAAAGATTTTCCATCAGTAATCTATCTCACCATTAATGTAACTTTCTACATCAAACTTTTCAGTCTGTTGTAATTCTGGTATATCATAGATTTCAGCAGGTGAATCCATGATCTCTTGCAATAGTGTGTCTTCCAAAGTAAAGAATTCGTTTGACTCTTTTATAATACACGATTTGCACCACGTGTGGGGATTTAGTGTGCACCTTGCTGACTGGCACACTTTCTCAATAACGAATCTTATTGAGAATCAAAAACCAATATACAAAGTGTCACAATACACAATAACGATCTAAGTCTTTAATGTTAATATATACATTCTCATCTCCCTCAAGACTGAGTAATTTCTTCCAGTCCAAACTTTCAACATCAAGATCATCATAACATTCTATATCCAATGTTACTTGATACTGGCGTTTCTGGGCTACCATATGTCTAGATGCAGATACACACTATTATATCATGCATAATGCCTATAGGCAAGTGCTTGATAGTCTGTGTTATCTCGCGGGTGATCATCATCGAGATCATATGTATTTTGCATATTGTATGCATATGTCTCGTCGAGATAATCATGACATGATATCTCGTAGTCCCATATGTTTGTTGAATCGTAATCGTGCATGATGTCTAGTCGAGATTTGATTAAGATACTATAATTATAACAGATATCTCGTCGAGTGTCAAGCATAATGTCTCGACGAGATTCATAATAATATATTTATACTACTTTTTTGAGATTGTGTGGTTTTGTAAATATTTGCGGTCCTGTGTATTGACAAGTCGATCGTCTTATAGTACGCTCGCTTAGTCCACAAGTCCTAGAAGGGTTTAGAAAGGTTTAGAAGGGTTTAGAAAGGTTTAGAAGGGTTTAGAAGGGTTTAGAAAGGATTTAAAAGACTATAAAGAGAGTTATAACAATAAAACCAATAGAATAATAACAAAAGGAAAAGTATATGAGAATCAATAACAACACCTTATTGAGTCTCATTAATACCTTCTTATTGAGAATAATACAAATTAAAGGTTTATATTTATAATACCATTTAAAACCTATTTTTTAACATATTTTGTAGCAATTGATACCGTTTCACCACTACGTTGCATATCGGATCGGAGATCCTCAAGGTGCGTAGCACCGTCATTCCAGTGTCTGAGTACTCCGGCACAGATAATGATATTAGTAATAAGATATGTGAGTAATATACCTGTTCTCAATATACAAACTATATTATCATATTCTTTTGTCTTATCATCATGAAAGCTACCCAGAGTATACTTCCAGATAGTAATCAAATAGTCTACCATTTCTCAATAGGACAAGTACTAACTTTAAATTTAATCTTTTGTAT